>Ga0307377_10000043_pt1 | contig 189097 bp, 144 predicted proteins | sample TR3MG_FD_202535 | JGI IMG/M metagenome (GOLD analysis project Ga0307377, IMG submission 202535) | Soil microbial communities from Risofladan, Vaasa, Finland - TR-3 | ecosystem: Environmental > Terrestrial > Soil > Coastal area > Acid sulfate soil | place: Finland: Risofladan, Vaasa... | reverse complement strand
CTTGAATTTCACAGAATTTTAGGAACGTGATAAACATTGAATTTCAGACTGTTGCTCTACCTCCCGATAGCTATCGGGATGAGCTATGGCACCTCCTTTTCGGACTGCAAATATATATCGCAAATCCGAGTAAGCAAAAACTTTGGTAAAAAAATTTCTATTTGGAATCATTTTAAGATGTGATACCTTTGTATCCTTACTTATATACTTACATGGATCTCCTCCTTCACACTCTCGACAATGGTGTCAGGCTGGTTCACCACAGGATACCCGGATTAGTTGCACACTGCGGCCTGATAATTAATACCGGATCGCGCGATGAAACTGACGCAGAGCATGGTATGGCACATTTCATTGAGCATATGCTGTTTAAGGGTACAAGGAAAAGAAAAGCTTACCATATACTGAGCCGTCTTGAAGATGTTGGTGGCGAACTTAATGCATACACTACTAAAGAGGAAACATCTATTCATGCCTCTTTCCTTAAGGAAGATTATGAAAGAGCTGTTGAACTGATAAGCGATATAACATTTAATTCCCTCTTCCCGGAAAAAGAGATTGAAAAAGAAAAAGATGTTGTTATCGAAGAGATAAACTCATATCTCGATAACCCTTCTGAACTCATCTTTGATGATTTTGAAGAGCTGATCTTTTCAAACCAGCCAATAGGCCGTAATATACTTGGTACTCCCGAATCAGTTAAATCTTTTTCCCAAAAAAGTATATCCGATTTTATTTCTAACAATTACAACACCCGCCAGATGGTCTTCTGCTCAGTAGGTAATATAGCAGATGAAAAAATCCTGAAACTGTTTAAAACACATTTTTCACACATCGTAACAAACAGCATAGAACCAAGAGCTGATGAGATCTGGTTGTACAAACCTGCCTCCCTTACAAAAAAGATGGATACTTTTCAGAATCACTGTATCTTAGGTAATCTTGCATATGATCTGAAAGACAAACGCCGGATGGGAATGTTCCTGCTGAATAACATCCTGGGAGGCCAGGGGCTCAACTCGAGACTGAACCTTTCGTTACGTGAAAAAAACGGATTTGCATATAATGTTGAATCAAGTTACAGTCCATATTACGATACTGGTATCTTCTCAATTTATTTTGGGACAGATAGTCTGTATCTGAATAAAAGCATTGCAATTGCCATGGCTGAACTTAAGAAACTTCGAACTATAAAACTGGGCACAGTACAGCTAAGTAAAGCCAAAAACCAGATAAAAGGCTATCTGGCAAGAGGCTATGAAAACCACGAGAGCCTTATGTTAAGTCTCGGTAAAAGTCTTCTTGTGTTTGACAAAATCGACAGTATTGAGGATATCTGCAGGAAGATTGATAAAGTTACTGCATCTGAATTACTTGAGACAGCTAATGACATATTCGAGCCATCAAAGCTTTCAACCCTGATATACAAATAGGCGTCAGGCGTCAGGCGTCAGGCGTCAGGCGTGAGGCGTCAGGCGTCAGGTGTCAGGCGTCAGGTGTCAGGCGTCAGGTGTCAGGTGTCAGGCGTGAGGCGTGAGGCGTCAGGCGTGAGGTTAGCGGTGTGCGGCTTGCGGCAACAGGTAAGAGATAAAAATTATACAAAAACCAGACGCGAAACGAGTAACGATAAACGATAAACGCGAAACGTGACACTATGAACAGTAAGTTTGAGCAATACATCCTCCACCATTCCTCACCAGAAGACCCTGTACTGGAAGATCTTTACAGACAGACTCATATAAGGTTTGTAAACCCTAATATGGCTTCAGGCCATCTCCAGGGGAAATTCCTCGAACTTATATCAATGATGATCAGGCCTGAGAGTATTCTCGAGATAGGAACCTTCACCGGCTATTCAGCTATTTGTCTTTCTAAAGGCCTTAAACAAGGCGGAAAACTGATAACCATTGAATTAAATGATGAGCTGACCTCCTTCGCCCACTCCTACTTCTGCAGGGCAGGGGTCGATTCAAAAATCATTCAACTCACAGGCAATGCTCTGCAAGTCATACCCGGTCTCGATCAGATGTTCGACCTTGTTTTCATCGATGGTGACAAAAGAGAATACTCTGAATACTACCATCTTGTGATTGATAAAATTAAACCCGGAGGATTCATTCTTGCTGACAATGTACTATGGGGAGGAAAAGTACTTGAGTCTGGAACAACTGATCCACAAGCAAGAGGGATTATCGAATTTAATGAGCTAATTAAAAATGATGTAGCAATTGAAAAGTTTATTCTCCCTTTACGTGATGGCATTATGATCATTCAAAAAACATTATAAGTTTAGTCTCCTTAACCCCCACGACTCCAATCACTTAAGGCACTTTAGGCACTCCAGGCACTCTATGAACTTTAGACACTTTTAGCACTCTGCTGTTAATTAATTAACAATACTTTTGGTTTTTACAATAACAATCTTAATTTTGTATGGAGTGATTATCAGGTAGATGATTAGCGGTGTTTTATTCTTTTCATTATCAAATAGATATGAAAGACCGGCCGGAGTGTTTAACATGCAAGGTTTTCAAAAAGTCTTATTTTTCAACCCTTGAAAACGGGGAACTTGAGAGTTTGAAATATGAAAAATCAAGTTCCTTCTATAAGACGGGCCAGTTGGTTTTCCATGAAGACAGCCGAGCAGTAGGAGTATATTGTCTGCACTCAGGGAAAGTAAAACTCTATAAAGTCGGCAGCGACGGTAAAGAACAAATTGTCAGGTTTGTTACTCCAGGAGAGCTTTTAGGTTACAATTCAATAATCGGCTCACGTACTTATCTTTTAACAGCCGAAGCGATTGAAGACTCAATTATATGCTTCATTAACGGGAATACGTTTTCTGACCTGACAGATAAGTACCCCGAAATCACAAAAACCCTTATTACTGCATTGGGGAATATGCTTAATGAGACTGAAGACAGAATGATCTCTATCGCACAAAAACCTGTCAGGGAAAGGTTGGCTGAAGCTCTTCTTACTCTATGCCATAAATTTCATCCCGAGGGCTGCAAGGATGACAATGTTCTTAATCTCTCACGAGAAGATCTCGCAAATATTGTTGGTTCTGCAACAGAGACAATAATAAGGTTATTGTCAGAGTTCAGGGAGGAAAAACTAATCTCAATCGAAGGACGCAGAATCATCCTGAAGGATGTAAGAAAACTGAAAAGGATTGCTAATTTTAAAGTTCAGTAATCTTCACACTTACATCGAACCCATCATTTTCACCTCACCACAACGCCTCTCCTGAAGGAGAAGGGCTAATATGCTGATTATGTCTTTCTTACCCCCTTCTCTTTAAGGAGAAGGGGGCAGGGGGATGAGGTAAAAGGCAACCAGAAGGGGCTGGTTTTATCTGCAGTAACCAAAGGCGAAGACGGATGGAAAAGTTCATGAATTCAAAAAAGTTAATCTCCTGGAAATATATGTTTTACACATTGCGATATGACACTAATCATATCCGGAGATAACCAGTATTATCCTTGTGTATGACGAATATTATCTTCCAGTCTGACCAGGCTCATTGGATTAAAAATATAGTCTGCAGAAATTAGCCTGATTAATAATTGAGTTTACAGTATTATTCCGGATAAATGAATAACCTCTTTAAAATCAACCGGGACGAATGGTTCAGACTAATTCAGGCACTATCAGTTTCATCATATAACATCTATGCCCCTGTCCGGAAAAACGGAGGTATCGATTATACAATTATCAATGATGAAAACAAAGATGAAATTGTATATAATGAAGCGAAACCTGCCACTCCCCTGAAAATGTTCTTCCTGCCTGTTAAACTCAATGTAACAGAACCGGAAAAGGTCTTAAGAAAAACAATTATAATAGGGGCTCCTGCTTGCGATGTTGAAGGATTAAAACTTCTTGACCTGATATACATTGATGAAAAATTCAGTGATGAAACATATCTTTCAAGAAGAGAAAACACTATAATTATCTCGACCGACTGTTATGTGACTCAGGAACATTGTCATTGTACCACATACGGCATTAACCCTTATCCTGAAAATGGTTGCGATATCTCCCTCTCTACTGAAAAAGATGATCATTACTTAATGACATGGTCTGAAAAGGGAGATCTGTTTATAAAAGAACTCGGTTCGTCAGCACAGATTGAGGCGCTTGAAAATAATAAGATCGAATCAATTTCAGCCCGTAGGGAGAAAACAATTAATGAGCTTTCCTACAAAAACAGCAACCTGCCCGGCACTGAAAAAACCAAAGAAAAAATAAATAAGTCAGGCCAGGAAATCTGGAAAAAATATTCATCAAAATGTGTGTCGTGTGGAGCATGCTCAGCTATTTGTCCTACTTGTTCATGTTTTCTGTTAATTGACAAGCCGGGCTTTCAGAAGATAAAGCAGCAAGACACCTGCCAGTATCCTGCCTTTGAGAGGGTCGCCGGTGGTGAGGACCCTCTAAAAGAACTAAGCAAAAGGTTTAAGAACAGATATATGTGCAAATATGTCTGGAAACCCGAAAGATTTAATGCTATTGCCTGTACAGGTTGCGGAAGATGCATTGAAGCCTGCATTGCAAAGATCAGTAAAAATGAACTTATTATGGAACTCGCTTGAAACTTAAATTAGTTAATAAGTGGCATCTGACAATATATATAAGGTATTAAAAGCTACCGTTGAAGAGGTGATAGATGAATCACCGCTTATAAAAACATTTGTTCTGACACCGGAAAGTCCATTTAAGTTCAGTACCGGGGAATTCATAGAACTCACTTTAAATGGATTTGGAGAAGCACCTTTCACCCCCTCATCATCTCCATTAATATCTGATAAACTGGAGATTACCATAATGAAGACCGGGTATGTGACTGAAAAATTCCATATGCTAAAACCCGGTGAAGTATTAGGCATTCGTGGGCCATTTGGAAGAGGTTATCCGGTTGAAAAATTCTATGGGAAAGAGGTTCTTATATTAGGTGGTGGATGTGGTCTTGCTCCAATAAGATCACTCCTTTATGCTCTTGAAGCCGTAAGGGATAACCTGAAGCGGGTTGTCTTATGCTACGGATCCAAATCGCCTGCCGATTGCATTTACAAACCGCTCTTTAACCGGCTAAACAAAATTGAAAAGTTTGAAACCTACCGTACGGTCGATAAATATGAGCCCGGATGGGATGAGTCAGTAGGTGTTGTGACGACCCTTCTGGATCGGGTTAATATGGATATTGAGAACTCAGTGGCAATTGTATGCGGTCCGCCGATAATGATGAAATTCGGTACTATAAGGCTACTCGAAATGGGATATAAGGATGCCCAGATTTATCTGTCAATGGAAAAAAACATGTCGTGCGGAGCCGGCAAATGCGGCCACTGCATGATGGGTGAATTTTTTGTGTGCAAAGACGGACCTGTATTTACTTATGAGGAAGTCAAGCACACACCAGACTTATGGAAATAGATTGAACTGCAAAAAATTAATTAAAAAGTATTTATAGATCATGGTACTGGAAATAAATGAATTGAAAAAGGTAAGTTTTTTTGATAATTATAGTGATGATCATTTGAAAATAATTTCAAAGATTAGCACAATAAAGGAATTCAGTGTAAAGGAGATCTTGTTTGAACAATATGACAAGCTCTCTGACCTTTACATCCTTCTTGAAGGAACCTTATCCCTGGGAATTAGTCTGCCAAAAGAGAAAAGAATTCATCTCAGTAATATTCAGCCAGGGCAAATGTTTTCCTGGTCGGCAGGATTTGAACCTTGTATCTCTACAGCATGGGTAAAGGCCACCAGCCCTACAAAAGTAATGGCTATTGACGCAAAAAAACTCCAAAGCGAGTTTAAGAAGGATTGTGAATTTGGCTTTATCACAATCTCTAAAATTGCCAGGACAATATCGAACAGACTAAGTGATACAAGATTCCAATTAATGAACCAGTTAACTTTATAGTTAGGATCATAAGTTCAAAAATATTTTTTATGAACTATAAGATACAAATAGACCTGATGAAGTGCCGTACTTGCAGCGATTGCTCAGTTGACTGTTCTTATGATTATCACCCCGATAACAATGGCATGAAATATCTTCTCGAGAAAGCTGTCTTCAGCTTCACCTGCAGAAGATGTGAAGATGCTCCATGTATAGAAGTTTGTCCGGTCGATGCACTTGAAAAAGATAGTTCCGGGATACTTACCAGAGCTACAAACCTATGTATTGCATGTAAATCATGTGTTACAATATGCCCATTCGGGACAATGTTAAACAGCTTTTTTGAAGTGAGAAAGTCAATCTGTAATTACTGCCATCTTAACGGAGAGGTTAAAAAGCTCCTATGTGTTGAAACCTGTAAAGAACATGCATTAACAATAACTGAAAAAGATGAAAATCCTGATGAAAACATTCACAGGCTAAACGATAAAGTACTCGTAAAGGAATTTATCTGGGAAAAGTTAAAACATGAATAACTGAACAATATGATTAAAGATATCTTCTATTTCATAGTTTTTCCCGGAATGATCTTTTCTGTTCTGGTTGGAGGTATTCTTTCATGGTCCGACAGAAAAATAACAGCCAGGGTCCAGTTCAGGAAAGGACCTCCTTTCCTGCAGCCTTTTTACGATCTGGGAAAACTGTTTTACAAGGAGACAATATTGCCGAAATACGGCGCAAAATTCACATTTCTTGCCGCACCTGTTTTCGCTCTGTTCAGTGCCACTATGGCAAATGTCTTTATTCTCCTTCCTGTTTTCTTCCCTGATGCAGGATTCAAAGGGGACCTTATAGTCATTTTCTATCTTCTTACTATCCCATCATTATCATTCATTATTGGAGCTCTTGCATCGGGAAATCCCATTGGAGCAATAGGGGCTTCACGCGAGATGAAACTTATAATAGCCTATGAACTTGCATTCATCCTTGCACTGGCTGCAATAGTTATAAAGACTGATTTGAGTTTTACAGTAAGCGATATTCTGGCTAAACAACAAACAGATGGAGCATTTATCGGGAGTATCTCCGGAGTTATTCTGTTCATAGTAATACTGTTTGTAATCCAGGCCAAGCTTGCACTTGTCCCTTTCGATATGGCAGAAGCTGAAGCAGAATTAGCCCACGGGATCTTCATTGAATATTCAGGTATTGCTTACGCTATAATCAAGATGGCCAGGTACATAATGCTATTTGCCCTGCCATCGCTGTTAATAACCCTGCTCCTTGGCGGATTCAGCCTTGAAGGAATTGGGATACTCTGGTCATTATTAAAATTGATTCTTGTACTACTTCTTATAACACTGATAAGGAATACTAATCCCAGGGTCAAGATTAACCAGGCAATGAAGTTTTTCTTTGTCTGGATGAGCCTTTTAGCTCTGGCTGCAATTGTATTGTCAATTTTTAACCTGTAAAAACTAATAAGTTGGGACTAGGTAGTTATTGTTTTAAAAAATCGTTGTGGGTATTTCATTTTGGAGGTGCCTCATGCAACAATTGCGATATCGAGATTCTGGATTGTCTTACACCAAGATACGATGTGGAAAGATTTGGTATTCTGCTGGTTGGGACAATAAGGCATGCCGATGTACTACTGGTTTCCGGTTCTATTAATAAGAAAGATAAGGTTAGATTGATTGAATTATATAATCAGGCACCAAAGCCACTGCTTGTTGTCGCATTCGGAGCATGTGGATGCACAGGTGGAATTTTTGCTGAGGGTATTCCCTTTGCCGGGCCTGTTGATAAGATAATACCAGTCGATGCCTATATTCCGGGATGTCCTCCCAAACCTGAAGCAATACTGGCTGGAATATTGAAACTAACTAACAAATAGCAAGTTATGACAGCTATTAACTACGATATATTACCTGATATCTTAAAACTGAATTTCAACAGTGATATTCGCAGAATTGTTATTCAGCAGAGAAAAAGACTGGTAGTTTATATCAGAAAAGAATCATTACTTGAGATAGCTAACTATTTTCTCGATGAACTTGCCTACAGGTTTATAATTGCAACAGGAATGGTTTCTGATAAGGGTTATGAAGTTATTTATCATTTCAGCGACGACAAAAACGGATATATAATAAATCTTCTGACCGAGTTGGAAGAGAGTAAACCTGAGATAGAATCCCTTGCAAACCTTATCGATGCAGCAAACTGGATTGAACGCGAGATTCATGAATTATATGGAATCAAATTCATTAACCATCCCAATCTTACAAAACTGATTTCTGATGGTCTATGGAAAGATAATGAATTCCCGTATGCAAGAAAAAAGGGAGACAATCAAAACCCGGCAGGATTATGAGTACAAAGACAATTATACCAATCGGACCGTACCACCCGCTTCAGGAAGAACCTGAGCTATTCAAGCTTTATTGTGAGGGAGAGATTGTTAAGGATATTGAGTGGGAAACAGGTTATAACCACAGAGGTATAGAAAAGATCAATGAATCAAAAACATTCGATCAGGTATTCTTTGTTGTGGAAAGGGTTTGTGGCATCTGTTCAACCTCTCATCCTTTTGCTTATGCCAATGCAATGGAGGAGTTGGCAAAAGCTGAAATCCCTGACAGGGCAAAATATATCCGGACCATAATAGGTGAACTTGAAAGGTTACACAGTCACCTTCTGTGGGTAGGCCTGGCAGGCCACTTTCTTGGTTACAACACCGTTTTTATGTGGGCATGGAAATACAGGGAAATAGTACTTGATCTGTTTGAAAGAATAACAGGTAACCGGAATAACTATGCTATGTTCAAAATAGGGGGAGTAAGAAGGGATATACCAAACTCTCAGATCGCGGATATTAAAAGTGTGCTTGATACACTAAAACCCAAAGTCGATTTACTGACAGGTGCTGTAATGGACGATCCGGTTATTCATGCCCGTACGAAAAAGGTTGGAATACTGTCAAAGGAAGATATAATAAACTATGGTGCAGTAGGTCCGACAGCCAGGGCATCAGGCATTGCAATCGATGTCAGAAAAGATGATCCGTATGCTGCATACCCTCTGGTTAACTGGAAAGTAATAACTTCCGAAGGATGCGATGTTTTTGCCAAAGCAGAAGTCAGACTGCTCGAATTATATGAATCAATATCAATAATTGACCAGTGCCTTGATAAAATGACACACCTCAAAGAAGGTGATATTTTAAACCCTGTTAAGAACATACCTGAAGGAATGGCCTTTGGCAGGGCTGAAGCGCCCCGCGGTGAAGTTTTCCATTTTGTAAAATCGGATGGCTCAAACTCACCGGTAAGACATAAGATCAGGGCCCCAAGCTATGTAAATATTGCCACATTCAAGAAATCGTGTGTTGGCCAGACAATTGCGGATGCTACCATTATTCTTGCTGCTGTCGATCCTTGTTACTGCTGCACTGAGCGTATGGCGTTTGCATACGACTATTGCACAGGGAAAAAGATAATGAATGGCCTGGATCTTATCAGGATCTCTCATCAAAAAACTAATGAGCTTAAAATGAAGATGTAAAGGATAAATAATGAACGAACTCTTATATATAATCTGGATTCCTTTGATAGCAGGATTGGTATTATTTTTAGTGCCGGAGTCTTTAAGGAAGATCACAGGTTTGATTGCCTCAGTGATCTCGGCTATCGCCCTGGCAGTTTCAATAATTCTCTTCTTTGATACAAATCATTTCACTCATGGTATTATATCTCTACTGCCGGCATTAAGTGAGCAATTTATCAACTATAACAATTTCCTTGGGGAGTTTAGCGGTCTGTTTATTGACAATATTGCAAAACTGATTGTTATGCTGATAACATTCTTCACCTTTCTTATTGTTATATACTCCCTCGCATATACAAAAACGAATCACAGAATTAAAGGATATTACTCTTATGTACTGTTAACAGCATCCTTCTCATCTCTTGCTGTTTTGTCTGACCATCTTATTTTCTTCATATTTTGCTGGGGGATTCTTGGTGTTTTACTATATAAACTGATTAGTGGCCACGACGAGGAGAGCGCTGCTGCTGCAAAGAAAACATTAATACTTATCGGAGCTTCCGACACCATAATGCTCATTGGGATAGGAATTGTATATAAAATAAATGGTTCATTCAGCATTTCCGCAGGCTTAATCCCTGCAAATACTACCCTTGGAGCAGTTGCCCTCTTTGCCTTGCTAATTGGTAGTTTCACCAAAGCAGGAGCATTCCCGTTCCATACATGGGTTCCCGATTTTGCAAAGAAAGCTCCAGCCTCATCAACTGCGCTTCTTCCTGCTTCACTTGATAAACTTCTGGGTATCTACTTCATGTTCAGGATATGCACTACTCTTTTCACTCTCACAGAATTTATTACTTTAATACTTGTTATAATTGGAGTTGTTACCATTATTACAGGGGTTATGATGGCCCTTGTACAACATAATACGAAGCAATTACTTGGCTATCATGCAGTCTCCCAGGTAGGGTATATGGTGCTGGGATTAGCTTTGGGCAGCCCTATTGGTATTGCAGGAGGACTATTTCATATGATTAACAATGCCATTTATAAATCAGGTCTTTTCCTTGTTGCCGGAAATGTTGAGGACCGGTTCGGCACAGATAATATTGATCATCTGGGAGGATCAGCTAAGTTTATGCCTCTCACCTTTCTGGCAGCAGTTATCTTTTCCCTCTCTATCTCAGGTGTTCCTCCTTTTAATGGATTTGCTTCCAAATGGCTCATTTACCAGGGGATCATTGACTTTGGAAACGGAACCGGAATTGCCAACCAGTTATGGATGGTATGGCTTAGCCTTGCTGTGCTGGGATCAGCCCTGACGTTGGCCAGCTTTATGAAATTTCTGGCAGGTGTTTTTCTCGGTCGATCCAAAAATACATCTTCAATTAATTATGAAACAAAAACTGTTATGATGGTACCGGTAGCAATACTTGCATTGGTTTGTATCCTGACAGGAATTTTTGCATCAGACCTTGTTATTCCATCAGTAATCAAACCTTTATACGCCGGATTCGATGTCCCGGGAATCTGGCAATCAGGTCAGGTTGCAGCACTGGTTGGAGTCTCAATAATCATAGGGATTGTAATCTACATGGCAGGAAATATTAAAAAATTCAGATCGGAAGACAGTTATATCGGTGGCGAAAAGGATCAGGACCTAAGCAGGGCAAGTGTGCTGGACTTCTACAAGACAATAAGCACAAACAGGTTCTTTGCAGGAATTTATCATGCAGCCGGTAAAAAGTGGTTTGATCTGTATGACATTAGCAGGAATATAGTATTGGCATGCAGCAGGATAGTCAGTTCATGGCATACAGGAATACTGCCGTTTTATATTGCCTGGCTAATATCCGGCCTTGTAATACTATTAATAATTATGCTCATTTAAAATCAGATTGATATGGAAATACCCCTTACCTTGATTCTGGTATTAATGATTGCGGGTTCAATATTCTCCCTTCATGCAAAAGACCTTTTATCAGCAATAGTCTCATATGGGATTGTAGGATTCAGCCTTGTAATTGCATTTCTGATTCTTAAAGCTCCTGATCTGGCAATAGTCCAGATAGTAGTGGAAACAATCTCTCTGATAATAATGATCTCTGTACTTATTATCAGTACCGATAAAGATCTTTCTGAAAAAGAAACAGTAAAAATAAAGGGCAAATCATATATTAATGTTAGAAGTCTCTCATACATCATTTTTTCGATGATAATCGCCTCTTTCCTGATATACTTCTTCATAATTACCACAGGAGATCTTGACCCTATTGGTTTGCACAAAACAAGAATGGCATCTGAGTATATTATTAACGGAGTAAAAGACACCGGGTCAGTAAATCTCGTTACAGGAGTGGTATTCGATTACAGGGGTTATGATACTCTTGGGGAGGCAACTATTCTATTTACAGCGGTGATGGGTGTGCTGGCTATTCTTAGATTGAAAACACATAAACAGGACTAGTAATGAAAGGGATGACTTCAATAGTAAAAAAAGTTTCAGCATTAATTTCAGGGCTGGTCTTCCTCTATGGCTGTTATATTATCTTCCATGGTCATCTAACGCCTGGAGGCGGTTTTGCCGGAGGAACTATAATTGCAGGTTCATTCATTCTACTGATAATTGCAAACGGGATCCAGTATTTCAGGCTTAAAAAGGAAAAAGAAGAATCATCTCTGGCTGAAGGAGCCGGGATCTTGCTTTTCCTTCTTTTTGCTACCTGCGGATTAATACTAACTACACACGTTTTCTTCAAAAACTTTCTGCCTGCAGGAACTCCCGGTAATCTTATCAGTGGAGGAGTCATTCCGCTATACAACATATTTATTGGAATAGAGGTTGCAGCCGCATTGCTATCGATATTTCTTGCATTTGTAATTTATAAAAAGGAGGATTAAGATGCTGAGCTTCATACTTTGTTTTATTCTCTTTCTTATTGGTCTTTACGGGGTGCTTACCCGGAAGAATATAATTAAGATAATCATAGGCCTGTGCATCATGGAATACAGTCTTAACTTATTTTTCATCATGATAGGATATATTGATGGAGGAGTAGCTCCGATTGTTGATGTGACTTCAAAACAGGCAGTTACGTATGTTGACCCTCTGCCTCAGGCTTTTGTGCTTACTGCTATTGTTATCGGGCTGGCAACAACTGCATTACTGCTTGCTATAGCCATTAAATTATATAAAAAGTATAAAACCTTTGATATAGATAAAATTAATAATTTAAAAGGTTGAAAGATGGATTCATTGATTCCTCTGTTTGTTATTGTACCATTGGGAATTGCATTCCTGATACCGCTGATATGGAAAGTTATCCCTTCTGCATTTAAATATCTCCCGGCAGCTGGCATGCTATTCCTTCTGGTAATCGCATTCTATATGCTGATTTCAAGTGGAGGTGAGACACTGACATACAAAGTCGGTGGATGGGAACCGGTGAAAAATATCCCGATCGGGATACATCTTGTTGTTGATGGTCTGAGTATGACGATGTTGATAATAATTAACCTCATTGGATTTCTTGCAGGATTATATTCTGTACCTTATATGAAGAAATTTACCGGCGAAAATTATTTTTTCGCTTTATTCTCTCTGATGGTAGCAGGAATGAACGGAGTTGTAATAACAGGTGATCTCTTTAACCTTTTTGTTTTTCTTGAAATATCAGTTATTTCTTCCTATGCTCTGGTTGCTTTCGGCAGTTCAAAAGATGAGCTGGAAGCATCATTTAAATACCAGGTTCTGGGAGGAATTGCATCCCTACTAATCCTGTTCGCTCTTGCCATTACCTTCTGGTATACAAGTACTCTTAACATAGCTGATATTTCCCATCTGCTAAAACAATCTCCAGCCAGTAAGATCACCGTATTCATTCAATTATTCTTAATTGCAGGGTTTGGATTGAAAGCAGCTCTAATCCCATTTCATGCATGGTTACCTGATGCACACTCCTCAGCTCCCTCACCTATTTCAGCAATGCTATCAGGGGTTCTTATCAAGGCAATTGGTATTTATGCCCTCCTGAGACTATTTTTTAATATGTTCCAGATCACAATGGAGATAAGTGTAATAATTACAATTATCGGTGTCTTATCAATGGTAATAGGAGTGATTCTGGCGATTGGTCAGTGGGACATGAAACGATTGTTTGCTTACCATAGTATAAGCCAGATGGGATATGTGGTAATGGCAGCCGGAATGGCAATGATTATTTTATCAAAAGGAGGTGATAAAAGTGTTGCGGTTTTAGCCCTTTCCGGTGGACTCTTCCACATGTTTAATCACTCTGTGTTTAAAGGGCTTTTATTCCTTAATGCCGGTTCAGTTGAGTATGCCACAGGAACCCGAAACCTTAAAGAACTGGGAGGTCTGTCGGAGGTGTTACCCATAACTTCAGTAACATCACTGGGTGCCTCTCTGTCAATCTCCGGAATCCCTCCATTTAATGGATTTTTCAGTAAACTGATTATTATTATCGCTGCTATACAGGGTCGGTTTTATCTGCTGGCCTTACTGGCAGTTATTGTTAGTATTATTACCCTGGCCTCCTTTATGAAGGTTCAGAGATATGCATTTCTTGATAAACTTAAGAAACCCAAATCTCTGAATATCAAAGAAGTACCTTTTTTAATGTGTTTACCGATGATTATCCTTGCATTGCTCTGCCTGGTTATGAGTTTAATGGTTATACCCGGTGTCAGGGAAACATTTCTTGACCCTGCTGTAAATTCACTTATTTCAATTATTATGTAAATAATTACCAATGAATGCTGTTATATATTTCATAATGTGTTTTGCTACATGGTTACTGCTTACAGGCAGACTTTACATGCAGAATCTGATTGCCGGAGCAGTAGTCTCATTGATCACAACTCTGATATTTTCTCGATATTTTCAGATTGATGTCCGTAAACTTACTCATCCTAAAAGATACTTCTGGTTGATTATATATATCATCTATTTTACATGGGAATGTGTAAAAGCGAACTTCGATGTTGCCTACAGAGTATTGCATCCTGCAATGCCTGTCCGTCCGGGAATTGTTAAAATCAAACTTACTCTTAAAAGACCCCTTGCGCGTACTATTCTTGCAAATTCGATTACAATGACACCCGGCACTATTACAGTCGATATTATTGAAGATACATTGTATGTTCATTGTATATATCTGAAGGATACAAATCCTGAAACTTACTCATATAAGATCTCGGGAAAGTTTGAGAAAATATTAACTAAGATATTTGAATAATGGAATGGATTGACTTTGCTCTTTACTTCATGATTGCCCTGGTTGCATTATGTCTTTACAGGGTGATAAAAGGTCCGTCAGTTGCTGACAGAGTTGTTGCTATTGATATTATTGGGATAATAGTTGTGGGCATATGTATAATCCTAAGTATCAAAACAGAAAAAGCATTCCTTATTGATATCGGGATAGCCTGGATCATTCTTAGCTTTATAGGTACTCTTACAATGGCAAAATATCTTGGAAGGAGGAAACTCGATGAATAAATTGATAGCTGACATTTTATTGGGTATCGGGATGTTGTTCAGCCTGCTGGGTTGTTTGGGACTTATAAGATTACCGGACATTTATAACCGTCTCCAGGCAGCTACAAAATGTGTTACCCTTGGAGCATGCTGTATACTGCTTAGTCTTGTGATAAGATATGGTTTTACCGAATCGGGTATAAAAGGATTGCTTGCAATACCTATCCTTTTCTTTGCTTCCACGGTCGGAGCACATGCATTGATAAGAGGTTCGCATATTTTTGGTATTAAGCTATGGGAAAAGAGTATTATCGATGAATATGCTGATGATGGATACGGAGGGAGTTCAGATCAGGAAAATCAAAAAGATACTAATGATGAGATATCCTAAATTAAGAGAGTTAAAAGAGGCTGTTATTTCACTGCTTACACCGGCTTTTACTTCTTCGTTCCCTTATAAAGAACATACTCCTGCAGAAAAATTCAGGGGGAAACCGGTTGTTGATGATAAAAATTGTATTGGATGTGAAACTTGTGCTAATGTCTGTCCTCCCATGGCAATAACTGTTTCAGACGACAGGGTAAGCGGGATCCGCACTATTACCCGGGATTATGGCAGGTGCATATTTTGTGGACAGTGCGAAGCCTTCTGTATTACCGGAAAGGGTGTTAAATTATCAAATCAGATTTATGATATGGCTACATTCGATCTTAAGAATAATATTGAAAAGCAGGAAAAAGAGCTGCTGATCTGCAAGTATTGTGGAGATGTGATAACAACAAAAGAACATATACTGTTCATGTTTAAAAAACTCGGTCCAAAAGGATACTCATCAACATTAAATCTTAGTCTCCTGAACGAAAACCTGCTTCCTGAAACTGATAATACCGCCATTGAGATACAGGATGATCTGAAACGAAAGGACATGTTTAATATATTATGTCCAAATTGTCAAAGAACTGTACAGGTTAAAAACCTACTTTAGGTGAAGGAGAAACTTGAAAAAATACTCAGAAGGAAAAGCAAAACCATACTGTTTGCCGGCGTTGGAAATGTTCTGAGAAACGATGATGGAGTCGGCGTATTTATTGCTTCAGGAATAGTCCAGCGGGATAATATTTCAACGCTCCTCGTCGAAGCAAGCATTGAAAATTATATTGCCAAAATAAATTCTATCTCTCCTGACATTCTGATAATTGCTGATTGTCTCGATTTCAACAGGGAACCCGGTTATGCCGATATCATCCCTGTGGAACAGACAAATGAGTTCACAATCACCAGCCATAATATTTCACTCAAACGAGTATCTGAGTTTTTAAAAATGGAGGTATACGTCCTTGGTGTGCAACCTGCTGATCTTCGTGTAGGGGAACACCTTACTCCTGTTGTCAGGGAGTCTGCAGAAAAGATAATAGAAATCATCAGGAAAATCTGAAGATATCCCTATATTGGGAATAATATCATTCTGGTTCTAATGAATACATACAGCATCAGGATAGAAGGACTTGTTCAGGGTGTCGGTTTCAGACCATTTGTTTACAAGCTGGCCGGTTCCCTCAGACTGTGCGGAACTGTCGAAAACAGAAACAACGGTGTCTACATCTTTGTCAGTACCGATGCCAGGAGTCTCGAAAATTTTATTGAAAAAATAAAAGCCCTGGCTCCCCAACATTCAAAAATAGATAAGATAACGGTTGAAAGGATTGAAAACAAATCATTCTCAGAATTCTCAATTGTGACAAGTGGAGGTATTTCCGATGACATTACAAATATAAGTCCAGACATTGCTGTATGCCATGACTGTCTTTCTGATATGGAGTTGCAGGATCACCGCAAGGGTTATCCTTTAATCAATTGCACTAATTGCGGACCGAGATTTTCAATAATTAAAGGAGTACCATACGACAGGGTAGCAACAACGATGGCAAAATTTGAGATGTGTGAAATATGCAGTAAAGAGTATACAGATATCACCAACCGGCGTTTTCATGCACAACCGGTTGCCTGCAATAATTGCGGCCCAACCTATTCCATTCACCTTTTTTCTCCCACCGTGGGGGGAGACGCTGCGAAGCGGCAGAGGGGGGTCATCACTAATGTGATTAACAAAAGTATCTCTGATATTGTAAAAATGGTTTCACAACTTATCGAAGATGGATCGGTAGTTGCCTTAAAGGGAACCGGCGGTTACCACCTGATATGTGATGCAAACAATGAAAAGACAATATTAAATCTTAGAATTAATAAGACCAGGGAGGCAAAACCATTTGCTGTTATGTGCAGAGATATTTCTACAGTTGAAAAAATAGCTTTTCTGAATAATAAAGAGAGGGAGGTAATAACTTCATGGCGAAGACCGGTTCTATTGCTCGACAGCAAAGGTCTTCTGGCTCCTTCGGTCTCAAACAGACTCGGTACTGTCGGTGTGATTTTACCTTACATGCCATTTCATTACCTTCTGTTTAAAGAATTGAAAACAGACACAATTGTTTTCACAAGTGCCAATTTCTCAGATGAACCTGTAATAATTTCAGATGATATTGCTCTGGCTGAATTGCATAAACTGGCAACGGCAATATTAACATATAATCGTGAAATATTTAACAGAACTGACGATTCGGTATGCAGGGTAATTAAAGGTAACGAATTCATAATAAGAAGATCAAGAGGTTACGCCCCATCCCCTGTAAATCTTAAGTTACTAACAGAAGGCATTTTTGGAGCAGGAGCGGAACTGACCAATTGTTTTGCCATTGGCAAAGGTAAAAACGTAATATTGAGTCAGCATATAGGAGACCTTAAAAACGCTGAAACACTCGATTTTTATAAAACCTCTTTTGAACGGTTTTCTGAAATGTTCAGGTTTAAACCCAAAATAATAGCAAAGGACCTCCATCCCGACTATTTGTCCTCATCATTCGCAGAACAACTTGCAACTGAATTGAACATTGCTGTGGAACAGGTACAGCATCATCACGCCCATATTGCATCATGTATGGCCGATAATGGCCTTAATGAAAAAATAATAGGAGTTGCACTCGATGGTGTAGGACTGGGAACTGACGGCAATATATGGGGGGGGGAGTTCATGGTCGCCGACCTTTGCAATTTTGAAAGATTTATGCATTTTGAATATGTCACTATTTCAGGAGCTGACAAGATATCTGCTGAACCATGGAGATCAGGAGTAGCATATTTAAACAAATATGTTGAAGATTTAATTACAGCTACCGGATCTTTGAAACTAAAAGAGATTGGTGATGACAGGATCTTACTCTACCAGAAACTTCTGGAAACAGGTGTAAACACTTGCCGGTATTCAGGTGCAGGCCGTTTATTTGATGCAGTGGCCGCCATAACAGGTGTTTGCCTTTTCTCTTCTTACCACGCTGAAGCCCCCATGCTGCTCGAATCGATAATTAAGCCGGGAATTTATTCTAGCTATGATTTTGAGATCAAAGAGAATGAGATTTCATTCGAAAAAACCATAGTTGCTATTTTATCTGATCTGGAAAAAGGGAAACCTGTTGGTGAAATTTCTGCTGCTTTTCATAATACTGTAGCAAGAGTAGTCGTTGAGGCAGTGAAGATAATAAGCCAAATGAGCGGAATAAGAAAAATCGTGCTTTCTGGCGGTACATTTCAGAACAAATATCTTTCTGAAAAAATCATTACTGAATTGTCAGATGAAAAATATTTCGTATATTTTCATAATCAGGTTCCTTGCAATGATGGTGGTCTGGCAATGGGTCAGGTAGCAGTTGCAGCTGCAAGGCAAGCAGGATGATAATAATCATATTCCAGGGTCATGCATGAATTATCTATAGTTCAAAATATCATAAAAATTGTTGCCATAGAAGCAAAAAATTCAGGAGTGGAAAGGGTTACAGAAGTTAATCTTGAAATTGGACAACTGTCTGGTATTGAATTTTCTTCTCTTGAATTCGCGTTCAAAAATCTTTCTCCCGGCTCTGTAATAGAAGGCGCTGAAATTTATATTGAAAAACCAGGAGGAACTGCTCGATGCAGTAAATGCGGTAACGAATTTTCTATTGATACTTTTTTAGGATCCTGTAATTTATGTAACTCCTTCGATCTTGAGATCATAAGGGGGAAAGAACTCAGAGTTAAGTCAATTACAATAAATTAAAGCTAATAAGATGTGCGACACTTGCGGTTGTGGAAATCCCGGCGAAAAGGCTGTAATCAGAGTTCCCGGAGAAGAGCTGATAAATAAAGAAGAAAATCTGCATGAGCATGAGCATAAACATGAGCATGAGCATTCCCATCCTCATAGCCATGATATTTATTCGGACCATCACAATCACACTGGATCCGATCATTATCATGACCATGACCATTCAGACATTACCAGAAAAATAGTTACCATTGAAACTGATATTTTACTGGCAAATAACCTTATGGCAGAAAGAAACCGGGGGATGTTTGAGGCGAAAAATCTTACCGTGATAAATCTTATGAGCTCCCCCGGCTCAGGTAAAACGATCCTTCTGGAAAGAACGATTAGTGAATTAAAGGATAATATACAATTTTCAGTTATTGAGGGCGATCAGCAAACGATGAATGATGCAGAGAGGATAAAGAAGACTGGAGTCCCGGTTGTTCAGATAAACACAGGTAACGGGTGCCATCTCGATGCAGAGATGATCAACAGGGCAATCAAAAGATTGGCGCCGCAGGATGGTTCTTTTGTTATGATCGAAAATGTTGGTAATCTTGTGTGCCCTTCTTTGTTTGACCTTGGTGAAGGATACAGAGTAGTAATAATGAGCGTCACTGAAGGTGAAGATAAACCATTGAAATATCCAAATATGTTCCAGTCAACCAATCTCTGTATCTTAAACAAGTGTGATCTCCTGCCCTATCTCGACTTTGATATCTCCAAAGCAATAGAATTTGGGCATCAGGTTAATCCCCGACTTCAAATTATTAAACTCTCTGCAAAGTCAGGGGAAGGAATGGAAGAGTGGTATCAATGGCTAAAAAACATTGAGGGCTAAAGCCCGCTCAAATCTAAGAGTCAGATCCGTTGGCTGAAGCCAACGGTAATTGATGCAGAAAACAATAACTGACTTTTAAAAATCAAAGAATTCAGCTTACAATAACCTCAATTACCGTCGGTTTTAACCGACGGTTTGCCGAACTTAAAATACCGGGACTTTAGTCCCTCAACATATTCTTGGGAGTTGTTCACCTGATATCATATCAACAATCCTGGTCGACCCCACCAGGGTTGTAATTTTTACAACCGGAGGCCCGTCATTTACTCTGCCAATAATTGCAGCATTTTTGCCGAGGGGATGCTTTCTGATTTCACTGATTACTTTCCCGGCATATTTTTCAGGTAATATTATAAGAAGTTTCCCTTCGTTGGCAATATAAAGAGGGTCGAATCCCATAATCTCGCATGCACCCTTAACCTGATCAGAAACAGGAATCATTTTCTCTTCCAGTAAAATTCCATGTCCTGATGACCTGCTGATTTCGTTCAATGCGCTTGCGACACCTCCCCTTGTAGGATCCCTGAGGACATGGATATCTTTTGTAACCTGAAAAAGAAGGTTTGTAATACCATTGAGAGGAGCAGTATCACTTTTTATTGATGATTCAAAGCTGAGCCCTTCACGTGAAGAGAGGATAGAGACGCCATGATCAGCAATGTTACCGGTTATAATAACAACATCACCGGGAGAGCATCTCTCGGGAGAGATAGCGATCCCTTCCGGAATAGTACCTACCCCTGATGTATTAATAAATATTTTATCACCCTTTCCCTTTTCAACAACCTTAGTATCGCCGGTAACAATTTTGACATTTGCATTTATTGCAGCATCCTTTATGGTCAGGATAATTCTTCTCAGATCATCCATCTGTAATCCTTCTTCAATTATAAGACCCAGTGACAGATATTCAGGTACAGCGCCACAACAAACAAGATCATTCACTGTCCCGTTAACAGCCAGATCGCCAATATTGCCACCGGGGAAGAACAGTGGGTTTACAACAAAAGAATCAGTTGAAAATGCTATTCTCCCATTCAATTCGAGAACTGCGCCATCATGAGCCTTATTAAGCCAACCATTACCCAGTTCCCTGATAAAAAGATCGTGGATTAACCTGTCCGATAGTTTCCCACCACCACCGTGTGCAAGTGTTACAGTATCGTATTTATTGATTGGTACAGGACAGGTGATCTTCATACTATGATTATTGGTAGCGGTGATATGCAGAACAGGCTCCTTCGAGAGATACCATAGGAGCACCAAGAGGATGTTCAGGGATACACTCTTTCCCAAATGCCTTACAATCGGTTGGCTTGCTGATTCCCTGAAGAATCTTGCCAGCAATACAAACACTTGATTCTCTTGTATTTAAAACTTCAAAAGTGAAATGCTTTTCGGCATCAAATCCGGAATATTTCTCCCGTACTCTTAATCCGCTTCCCGGAATAACACCAATGCCTCTCCACTCCTGATCCGTCAGCTCAAAAACATCATTAACCATTTTAAGGGCATCCTTATTACCCTCTTTTGTAACAACCCTCTTATATTCATTTACAACATCAGATCTCCCATCCTCCAGCAGACTGACCAGTGCCAAAATTCCTTTAAGGATGTCGGTCGGTTCAAAGCCTGTAATCACAAAAGGCAGGTTGAATTTTTTCGCAAGAGAAATATATTCATTGTATCCGGCAACTGCACAAACATGACCTGGTGCAAGAAAGCCCTGAATAGATGAACCTTCCTGTTCCAGCAACATTTCTATTGCAGGAGGAACTAATACCTGGGAACAGAGGATAAAATAGTTTTCCAAATGAAGTTGTTCCGCCCTAATAACAGACAATGCATTAACCGGAGCAGTTGTCTCAAATCCAATTGCAAAGAAAACCACCTTTTTATGTGGATTATCTGCAGCAATTTTGACTGCATCAAGAGGTGAATAGACCATCCTTACATCAGCACCCCTTGATTTTTCCAGAAGAAGGTCCGAGTCAGAACCCGGAACCCGAAGCATATCACCAAAGGAGACCAGAATTACATCTTTCATTTGCGCTAATGCCAGAGCCTTATCAATTTTTTCGAGAGGAGTGACACAAACAGGACATCCCGGACCATGAATAAGATTTATCTGCCCTGGCAGAAACTCAGAAAGGTTATATTTCATTATTGCGTGGGTTTGACCACCACATATTTCCATGATATTCCATGGATGTTTTATAACCTTTCTTATCTTATTTGCCAGAGCGTTAATAACATTAATATCCCTGTATTCATCAATATATTTCAAGACATAATATTTGAATGTTAATTTATTGTGATGAGATTTGTCTGAATATCTCAAGAGTATCCTCAGCTTCTTTGGCATTGAGTATAGTCAATGCTGCACCCGCATGAGCAATTATATAGTCTCCCACTTTTGCATCACGGACCCATTCAACTGAAATATTTTTCAAAACACCATTAAAACTGACTTTGGCCATTCTCAAACCTTCTTCCGAAGATAGAGAAACTATTATCCCGGGAACTGCAAGGCACATATAAAGATAATTATGTATATGGCTAATTTAAGCTAAATTCTGCAAAAAAAACAAAGATTTTTAAAGTAAGTGCCCACACTCGACTTTATCTTTAAATGTTTTTCTTAATATTGTTTCCTGTTGGTATGTTTTTTGTACATATATTAAAAAATATCTTATGAAGAATATAATCATTCCACTATTAGTCGTTGCGATGGGTTTGCCATGTAACGGACAATCATCAAAGGCCGAAACCCTTCAAATGCTTGAACAGACAAACATGTCACAACAGGAAAGCAATCCAACTGCAACCATGACATCATCAAGTCGTCTTTTTGGAGCCAAAGAAGACCTTACATCTGTCATTTTTATAATTCCTTCCGGCTCTACCGTCACAATACTTAGCTCTGATAGTACCTATTATCATGTTGCTTTTGAAGATAGCGAAGGTTATATCTTCAAACGACATGCTGTTATAGATAATACACCTGTTACTCCTCCTCAGAATATTCAGCAGCCAGAGCCAGTGCAGGAAGTACAGCAGGAACAGCCACAGCAGATGAGCCGGTTTTCATATCTCGAAAATAAATATGGTTCAAATATGGCAGCCAGGCTTATTGCAGGTAAGATTTGGAGAGGGATGAATGCTGAAATGGTAAAAGACAGCTGGGGAACTGCTGAAAAGATCAACAGGGTGATCAGCGGAAATATCATTAAAGAAGAATGGATCTTTAAAAACACCTGGTTATATTTCGAAAACAATTCACTGGTTGAGTGGGGCCCTCTGAAGCAATAATCATCTCAGTTTCGATTTTCATAAGTGTTATTTTATCTGCTGCTGTTTGCAGATAAAAAAATATTCTTATTTTTGCACGTGAAATTGCGGGAGTAGCTCAGTTGGTAGAGCACGACCTTGCCAAGGTCGGGGTCGCGGGTTCGAGTCCCGTCTCCCGCTCAAACAAAAAGAGGCTGCGAAAGCAGCCTCTTTTTATTAATGATTATTTGTTCTAAATTTGTCCATTCAGATATACCACCGATTATCATATGCCCGGATGGTGGAATGGTAGACACGCTGGACTTAAAATCCAGTGGCCATTGCGGCTGTGCGGGTTCAAGTCCCGCTCCGGGTACCCAGAGGCACAAGAGGTCAAAATCGACCTCTTGTTTCTTTTTATGACATCCTGAAACCCCCACTAATTCTATGGATGAGTCGTGTGGGTTCCGTGAAGACAAGGGTTGCAACTTTTATTTTACTGAATCATAGTTTTTTGTCAGAGTTGCAACCAAGGATTCTATTTAATACGCATTTACATGCGTTTTATGTTTATTTGTTCCCCATAATATTTATAAGGAAATAATTTAATCTAGCTCAACCATATCCAAAAATCTTTCTTAACTTTTCAGTCTATAACGTTCCATTTATGATTGGTATAATTGATAAAGACAGTAATCCTTTCATAAAGGATTCATGGATTGAACAAGGTTATTCCTTTACTCCAGATCGACAGGAACTCACACCAAGATTGTTCAAGCGAAGTGTTGAGGAAATTAAGTCTTTTAAAGAAGAAAATTATTACAGCTACCCGGCGTTTTTAGCGATTCGTTGGGGTTTTGGTTTTTTAAGAAATAATATTTTATTCCCGACTTATAAATGGAACCATCTTGAGTATTACGATGGATTCGGCAAGCCGCAGACGGGTTATGATATATCTGATGTACAGGCTAAATTAGAAAATGAATACAATGTCAAAATTTTTGAGATTTATGATTTAGCAAAAAAAATTGGTTATTCTGCTAGGAGGTATCTGCAAAAGATTAGAAAAGATGGTGGTATTAAGTCATCAAAATATTGGCTTAATCCAAAAAATAAAGACCAACCAGCAAGCGAAGGTTTCAAGACCCTGATTAAGAAAGGTATGTTAGACATCTCACTTGAGGCACTTGTTCTGAGATACCCTTTTAATAATCTATTCACGAAGGAAGAACTTGATGTCGCCCGAGCAAGACTCATTAAAGGTGGTTATAATGGCCCTGAATTATATGGTCTATCTCCAGATCAAGTAATTGCAGAGGAGATTGTTGCTCCGGAAAATTATCAGGAAGGAGCAAAACACTCAATATTAGTTAACGCTTATGAAAGAAATCTGCAAGCGAGAGAAGCTTGTATTAAACATTTTGGAGCCAAATGTTCTGTTTGTGGGTTCAAATTTGGAGATCATTATGGCGATTTGTTTAGGGATTATATACACGTACATCACTTAATATCTTTGTCACAGATAGGTAAAAAATACACTTTAAATCCCATCAATGATTTAAGACCTGTTTGTCCAAATTGTCATGCTATAATCCATAAAAAGAATCCCCCATACACAATAGATGAAGTAAAGAAATTCATAAGAGGCTTGGGGTAGACTGGATAATATGTATCCAATCCAGACATCGAGCAATTGATTCTTGGACGCTTTTATGAGATTACTGACATCAGGGGTATACGTGAAGATAATAATTGAGGAATCTAACCCATTACCTAAAATATAAGGAAGGCATAGAAATAGTTTGATTTTGGCTCTGGAAAGATCGTAAGAGTTTAAGATCAATATCGACCTCTTTAGAAATAGGATATTATTATATCCCTTTTTGAGAAACTTTCCTCATTGGCCACCATCCTCCATTTTTCTAACCTCCATACTAGGTCTGACTGAACTCCACTTACTAGTATTCCTACATTTCAAAGTATCTGAAATACAGTGGTGTCTATTCTTGCCTTTAAGGTTCTACAACAAAATTTGTTTAGTGGTCAGTGCATCCAGTTTTAAGGTAGTCAACAATCCTGAATAGCCGGTCAATATTTGCTGACTTCATGCAGATGTTGCATCCATCATGAGGCGAAAAATTGTTTCGCCTCATATTGTTATATAGTGTCTACATTAATTACCACAATCACAACAGGAATAGAGATCAAACTCATCAAGTCTTAATCCATTCTCAGTTGATAAAGAAGCTCCACATTCGAATCCGGCACAACATTCTCCCAACAATACTAACCCGACACATCCTTCCACACCCATTTTCCCCTTTAAAATAATATCCGTATTATGTAATGATTCGATTATATTATCATAATTGCCGAATTCGACACTAAGGCCCAATGCAAGTTTTGCCCATCCTTCAATTCCCACACTAAACAATAAAAGGTCCAAGCTGGCACTGGCATTAACACTGCCAAAGCTACCGACTCTGAATGTATTATTGCTATTAGAATGGTAGAAATAGTTTGTAATGCCGACTTGGACAAGAAAGTCAATCCCATACCTGTTAATTCCATAAGATGCTACTCCACTAGTAAGACAACCTGTAATGACTGCATTTGAGTTTACTGCATCAAGCTGAGTGTCTGAAAGGAAGGCTGTCACATCTCTAGATAAGGAGCGAATTGTCATATCTTCTAAAAGAGAAGTCGTATTATAACTGGTGAATGGATGTGTGTCCAACACTCTGCGTGGTGCATGTAATATGAAAACTTGTCCACGCAAGGGTATGCCATAAATCGTAAAAGACCCTGCCCCCAGCATGTAAAAATAGCCACATTTAGGATCAAGGAAGAATCTGAATTCTCCTTCATATGGTAATGAAAAAGCAACATCGGTATATGTAGAACCAAATGCCCCAAAATAACCCTGATCAGTAAAAGCAAGCTGCATGCCGGGGATATCAATAATCTGGTTCTCACCGTCCGATGTGTCATCAGACCTGAAAGACATCTTACTATTATCAAGCGACAACTTATTTACAGGCTCATAAGGATAATACTTAACATTGGTGGCAGAAAGTGTTACTGTAGAATCCACAGCACTTGTCTTGGTAATAATTTGATAAGTACCATAATAAAAAACCGAACAGCAAGACTGATTATTTATTGCTGCAGATCGTTCAGCCGAAGCATCAGGGTCATAACAGACCAGATCTGTTATTCCTCCTGTGCTTATGTAACAATTATGAAGTCGTTCAATTACCGTTTTATTATTATTACATGAATTATCAACAGTAGTAGTTAGGATAGTATCTCGTGGGGCAAGATTATTCTCCACAAGCAGGGCATGAGAGTATGAGAAAATCTGCAGACTACCCATGGGGCCGGTGTCATTTTTCCTGATTCTATCGCAAAGAAACCCGCTCTGTCTATCATCATACCTTAAGCCATTAACTGTTAAGGAAAAGGTTTCATTGGTCAGAACATTCTCTTGCTCTCCATCCTCACATTTCAGTCTTTGCCGAATCGTGGTTTGAATTTCAATTGGGAAAGGCATTGCGGGGACAATATCCTTAACCTGAAATTCTACTGGAATCCATGTTTGGTCTGAAGAATAGGAGAAGAAAGGAAACTGTAGGGCACCCTTCCATTGGAAGTCGGAAACTCTTTGAGTTGGGCTTGACCCCAATGGCGCAAGCGTCACATCAGATAAGTCACATCGAAACTTCTTAGAATAGAATTTCCCGAAAAAAGGTCTCTTATCCCAAGTGTCTATCCTAAACATCCCTTCTCCTGACAGGAACCCTCCAAACCTAACTCCTTTCTTAAAAGCAGAATTATCTGAATAAAGAGGGGCAAGACTTAACTCATTTCCATAAATTTCTCCAAGACTATTAACATTTTGATTATTCATCATTATGGTAATACCTTTATCTGGTTGAGAGATTAATCCTGGATAGTTTATTTCAATTCCGCGGTCTGCAAAGGTCACTGGGAGCCTCCACGCCCAAAATATATGTCCTACCGGCACCTGGATTGTTTCTCTCTTGCCAGCTGATCCAGAGCCTAATTCTTCTCCTCCAGATGGATCCCAGTTGCTGAGAATTTCTTGAGACAGAGGAACTATTGGCCCATAGGCCTTTGAAAATGTACCATTACTATCGAATGATTTGTCCTCAAATTCAAGACTCAAATATGAGGGATAAGGGAAATGAACATAATACCTGAATATTGTTGATCCTCTATCTATTTCTCCCTTGCACAACCTCATTCTTCTCAACCGCATCTCAAGTATTTTAAGTTTCTGTATCCTGAATAATTCTTCAACATCCTCTGGCAAAGTATCCCCTTTTTCGATAATCTGATCCCAAGTTGATGGCAAATAGTTTTCTGTGATAGTACATTGGTCCATTTGGTAAGTATATGGTACGAAAGTATTTCCATTACTGCTTACTGTCCCTTGTGCCCCATATGGAGTAAGAGTAATGAAGCCTGTAAAATAAGATTTTACTGTTTTTGATTCATCTTCTGTAATAGGTTCACGGTGATTGTAATCTATTTGTGGAGATGTCAAATATACGGTCCCTCTTGAAATAGTTAACCCAGGATTCCTATCCCATCTCTGTCCGTTGCCATTATTTGCTTGCTTTAATAAAATCATCAGTTCCTCACAACTTGGCTCAGACTTATCGCTAATATATGAGGAGCTGTTTGTAAGCCAATTAGGGAAATATGCCCAAGCCTTGTAAGCAGAAGCTTCGAATGAGACTGGCCCAATGTTTAATAAATATCTTTCTCCGTAATTGTCCACTATATCAATTGTATCAAATAATGCATTCGTTTGATCTGTGAAAAGCTCAATCTTTAAAGTATCATTCTGTTGTCCATCACTACTCAGTATGTTATTGTACCTGCTTGGTAACTTAAGGTTTGATTTAAAAAGTCCCTTACATATTGAAAGTGTGTCTTCGTTGTAGTAAAAATTGATTGAGCCTGCCAATAATCGCAAAAAATAGTATTGGTCACCACCGAGGTTATATTCAAGCTTTCTATCAATTGGGTTTTGTAGATTAAACTCCAGTCTAGAATCGCCAGCATCCTGAAGGACAAAGAGCTTCATGTTGAATAATCCACCAAGGTCTCTTCCTTTAAGATAAGCTCCGTTTGAAGGCCTATTATTTTGTACACTTCTTCCAAGTTTAATTATTCCGTCCTTATTATTATAAATTGATGCAGTGTACACTGATTCTTTAAGTGGGAATTCTGTGCTTCCCGAAAAATTATTCGAATAAACCGACCCATCAGCCCAAATCTGGCAATTCTCTGAAGACATACTTATAAAATGCAGTGGTGCTGTACTACATGAATGTAAAGGTATTTTAATCCTTATGGGGACACTTGAAGATTCTGGCTTGATTTCTATAAGGGACCACTTAAAACTAATATCATAATCACCTATCTTATATTCCACTATATTCCTGGAATTCCCCTTTACAATACCAGATACAGCTTCGACCCTTCGAGTCTGTCTGTTATATTTAAGTTTTATGCCTTTCAACTTCACAGGAAGCCTTTCGGTCTTGTATACTATTACGCCAGTTCCATTAATTTCGTTCTCCAGCCTTCTTGGAAATGTACTTTCATTAATTCTCCATGGACTGGGATCTCTCTCGCCCCTGATACTGGTTATTGTCACGACAAAGTCGTTTATTATAAACTCCTTGTTTGTTGGGTCCTGTCCATAGCATAACGCAGATGATAAAAGTAGAAGCATAATCATACCCGAATACACAACTACTCTTTTAGCCGAAAAAGATTTAGGTAAAATAGTTTTCATGGTTTGGTTATTTTGTGGTTAGTATTGCGTTGATTAATTATCAAGATTTCATGTTTTAGATGCGTTTTCGATTTAACCAGGTGTTGCTATCAACTCAGAGTATAGTATGTAATACTATAGAACTCACTTTAAAATGGAACGAACGGCAAATAATCCAATAATATATTTACTTAGACTCAGAATTGACTATATTTCTTTTAGCAAGTTACAAGTTTTATCTTCATTTGTCAAGAGCTTTCAGTAACAACAGTCTGTTTTTTTAATCTTACTCCAATTCTGAAGGCATTCCAATATGAGGTCTAGCCTGCCATTACATTAGATAAAATATCATAGCAGTTCACCGCTTAATGATAAACAATTTAATACTACAGGATGTGAAAATGAAAATTGGTCTTTCCTATAACCTATCAATTTAGTGGTCATTCATTGGAATAGACTTCAATATATTAGATATAGAATAGTCAATCGTCTGGTTGCAACTTTTGTCCGTTGGGGGTACCAAAACAGAGCGAGTGTGAGCGCGAGAGCGAGCGCACTCGTTCTGTTTTCAGACCCTGAGACTCCGCCATTAATTTTATACTGCCACTTCCTGAAGGACGAATGATTACCAGTCAGAGTCAGTGTAATAATTAATGAATCCTGAGGAACCAAATGACCATTTTCATCAATACGTTCACCCTTAACATCAAAAATGCCCATCACCGCAGTATCTACAGATCCGCCAACGTGATTATCATCCTTCTTCTCCAGATTAATACTAACATCATTACTGTGGCTGCTGGTAAAATATAAGGTTACCGATGACCCCTTTTCTTCGATCTTAGAAAATTTTATCTTACCCTCATCCCCTACTTCTATCGTTCCCTCCAATTTCCCTTCTTTACGTTCCAGGGTAACAACCATTTTTGCACCACCACCGGGGACCGTTTCTGCAGACAAATTCCATTTGCCGACAAAATAATCAACACCAGCTTTGGTCTGTGCGTTTGTACCGATCGATAAAAGGAGAAAAAATACTCCTGCATAAAACATCTTTGCTTTTTTCATAACACTAAATTTAAACTGTTAATAGCTTATACGATATCATTGCTAATAACCGTTTCACTTGATAGTAAGTCCAAAATACGCTTAATTCTTAATGGTTAAGGTTAAAAATACTATAATATTGAATCAATTTCCGTTTTTCGGAGAATATTTTAAGCAATACAAAGGCGTTTCTCTGATAGAGTACATTAAAAATTGATGAATTAATTTTCTTCCATTCTATTTATTGTATTGAAACGTACCCGGCTCTGACCAATCTGATAATTAAACTACAAATTATTTGAATATCGTAATAAATACTTTGAAATGGACAGGATTGAAACTATAGAAGAATTTTATAAGAGAAAATTCGATTGGATTCCTGATAACATTAAAAGTGGTTCCTTTTGTGTATTCAATCAACATTTTTTTCACCAATATGGTAGTCTGAATCAGTATTCCGTTTTCCAGCCAAATGGCACACACATATTTGAACTGTCAGATGAACAGGTAGAAAAAATAGCTAAACATTCATGTGAATCACTTAAACAGGGCAATAAGAGAGACAACACAAAAAACAACCACTCAGATAATTGCCGATCGCATTTCACAGGAATCAAAAATCCTGCTTAATCACAGTAACCGGAGCGTGGCTGAAATTTCGCATGCTATGGGTTTCACTGAAGTGACCCATTTCAATAACTTCTTCAAAAAGCACATTCAATTAAGTCCTTTAAAATTCAGAAATATGTGAAAAATAATTTACTTTACAAAAATGAAAGGAGTAATGAAAATGAAACAAATTAAGATGTTTATTCCAGCGATTGTCTTAGTACTTTGTATATCGAATATCTATGCACAAGACTGGCCCCAATACCTTGGGCCCACCAGGAATGGTGTGTCAACCCAGAAAGATCTTTTGCGCACCTGGCCTCAGCAAGGTCCTGAAGTTCTGTGGACCGTTAATGTGGGAATCGGTTTTGGCGGACCTGTGATCAAAGACGGTAGGGTCTATTTACTGGATAGAGATGACAAGGTTGGCGATAAACTGAGGTGTTTTGACCTTTCCAGCGGAAAAGAACTCTGGAATTTTAGTTATGAAGCTCCCGGATCTGTTATGTTTCCCGGCTCGCGAAGTGTACCGATTGTAGACGGCAATCGAATTTATTCATGCGGTCCTAACGGAAACCTTTATTGCATAGACATAAACACACACAAGCCCCTCTGGAATAAGAACGTCTGGACTGATTTTGGCGGCGGTGAAATTCCGAGATGGGCAATTGCTCAGTGTCCTTTAGTTTACGGTGATTTGCTTATTGTTGCTTCACAGGCGCCTCAGGCAGGGGTTGTAGCATATGAAAAGCGTACCGGGAAGATTAAATGGACAACGCCGTCTCTTGGACCTGTCGGATATGTTAGTCCGGCAATAGTAAAAGTTGGCACAGATAACCATGTTGTTATGATAACCGCTGCATCGGGTCGGGGAGAAAGCGCCAGCGGTGGTAAAGTCATTGGAATGAACCCGATTACCGGGAAAATACTGTGGGAATATACAAACTGGCAATGTGCAATTCCAGCCCCAAGTGCAGTTGATGCCGGTGAAAGCAGAGTACTGATTACAGGCGGATACCAGGCCGGTGCGGCAATGATAAAAGTTGAAAAGAAAGCAGATGGCAGCTACGGTGTTACAGAACTTTATAAAAATTCTGATTTTGGTGCGCATACCCAGCCTCCGGTTCTATATAACGGCTATTTTTATGCTCAATATTCAACCAACGAAAGAAAAGACGGTATGGTTTGTATGAGTATGGACGGCCAGGTTAAATGGAAAACGAGGAGGTCTCCGTTATTTGATAAGGGAGGTTCGATTCTTGTCAATGGTTTGATGCTCAGCACCGATGGCAGCAGTAAGTTGTATCTTATTGAGCTAGATCCTTCAGCCTTTAAGCCGATTGCTACATCAGATTTACTCAAAGCGGAAACAGGCGATCAAAGATTTCCAAATCAAAACTGGGCACCACTGGCACTTTCTAACGGTAAACTCCTGATCCGGGATCAAAGCCGGTTAATGTGTGTCAAAGTTGCTCAGTGATGCTTGTATTCAATTGATGAAAAAAGTAGTTGTATTTTACTGATACTGATCATGCACAAAGGAGATTCTGCCAGATATCATTAAAACAGTTCTCAAAAGATTTTTTTCTGGTGTCGAAAGTCAGAGGAATATGGTCAGAATTACTATTTTTTGTAATTAATAATCTCCTCTGCTTTTTTCCTTGGGGTTGCTGCTGATACAGCATCCACACTTTTATCAATATTGCCGATTCGTAGGACAACAACAGCCTTGTACCCTGATGGGATCTGAAACAACTCTTTCTTTGAATTGATGTTTTCGGTCGGACTGCCGTATATGCGTGCACCGAGACCAAGACCATGAGCACCTAGAAACATACTCTCTGTGGCCAGTCCGCAATCGAAATCAGGGGTGGTTCCAACTTCAGATTCAATCCCTGAAACAATAACAAGTACATTACCGGGAACAACATTATTGACAATCTCCTTCATGGTGGCTTCGTCTTTTATTACCGTGAACTTCCACGGCTGGTTGTTCCTTGCACTGGGAGCCCTAATACCACACTTCAGTATTAAATCGAGCTGCTGATCATTTACAGGCTCTGATGTGTATGCCCTTTCAGAGTATCCGGAAAGTATCACATCAGCAACACAGTTATCAGAGGTCTGTCCATACAACTTTGATACTGCAAATAAAGCAATAACAAGTAATGTTAATTTGATTTTCATGTTAAACTGGTATAAAAGGTTTAAATAGATTATATCGTTTAAATTAAACAAATTATTTCCTTTACATCTGGTTAATTCAATGAACTTTGAAAAAAAAAGATAAATTTGAATAGATTTAATTACAGGTAAGGTGACAATGGTTATCATACCAAACAATTACTGAGCTTCAAATAGTAAATGCCAATTATTATCATGAACCGACTATTAATATTTCTCATATCTGGATTATTGCTGTTTTCAGGTAGTTTCTGCAAATCTGAACACAAACAAAAAAGAGTGTTGACTTTAGGGATCGGCCACGAATCCAATACGTTTTCTACTCTTTTAACCAAAGAATCCGATTTTGATGTTCTGCGTGGAGCCGATGTTCTGAAAGATCAGCTGTGGGCTGAAGTTTTTAAAAAAGCAGATATAGAACTTATTCCGACCTTGCATGCTCATGGCTGGTCCGGAGGGGTAGTTGAACGCTCAGCCTATGAAAATTTCAGGAACGAGATACTTGGTTGTAAAACTGGGCTATTTGTTTCCTGAACTACGCGACATTGCCCCGGTTCATTTAATCGCTTTAACATCCGGCTTTTGTAATCTGGATATAGCAACATTACCCTTTAAGAATATTCATCGTCCCAGCTTTCCTGTGGACAGGGATAATAATACAGAGCGAGAGCGCTCCCTCTCGTAATGTTTTCTCCCATTAGCTCACATTCCAATTTACTTTCCCCATTTCTTCAACAGGTATTCCGACATCAGCATATCGTAATGACTATACCTGGCAAACCCCGTTACTCCCCAGTACCGGATGGCGCTGTTTTCGTTTTTCAGGTACCTAACATAATCATCGATGTTTGCGGGTCCACCCAAAACAGCAAGATCTGATGCTTCAATCAGTTCTTTAAAAGGACATCCTGATGATCGAATATAATCATACATCGGGATATTACCCGCCAGATCCCCATATTCTGTTTCAGGAATAACACCCACATCTCTTGTTTCTATCCTCCAGGCATACAGTGCTTTACGCATTCTTATAAGATTATCTGCATATAAAGGATCTTCAGCCAGATTATTGATTTCCCAGGGATCACTTTCTGTATCATAAAGCTCTTCCACCGTCTTTGTCAGGAAGAATTTGCTTTGCACTTCGTTTGTTTTCCCTGCATTAAATGCATCCTCCCATGATTGTGCAGAAGGTGCTAAAAACCCATAATCAAAATGTTGCATAGATATGCGGAATGGCATATAATTCCTGATATAGCGGTATTTTTGATCCCTGACTGCACGAACCACGTCATAGCGTTCATCCATACGTTGGCGTGACATATATGTATATTCAGGATCCTTATATAAATTTAACACTTTTTTGATGCAAAATGTCTATAAAAAGGAGGCATCTTTTTAAGATTGGTGATACCTGAACTCACCCTCAAACTCATTCTTACTCTGCTCCAACCTTTTTCCTTATCTATAACTATAGGCGATAAGTGATGAAGATTGAAATGATTAAAAAAATTATGTCTGGAGATGATCTGAAAAACAAGAGTTGAATTAAGCGGTAATTGTGATATCTCTACCTATTTACAGGTCAATCATCACTTTTAAGGTGCGATCGCCTTGTTCATCAATGAAATTATAAGCTTTAGTGTATTCTTCAAAAGAAAAATGATTCGTGATTAACTGGTTGGTCTTAACTACTCCTTTATCCAATAATCGGATAGCTTCTCCATAGTCTTCATGTTTGTACATTAATGTTCCGATAATCATTAACTCATGCTCTCCAACGAAGTTGTAATTCACCTTCGGAAACTCGGAATAAACCCCAACCACCACAATTCTGGAGCCGTTTTCAATGTAGTTTACAAGGTTTTGTAAAGTAATTTCAACACCAGCACATTCGAAACCAACCTGGAATCCTTCGTCGCCAAAAACACGTGTAACAGCATCTTCAAATGATTCGGTACCTGAATTTGAAATAAATCCGATCCCTGATTCAACTGCTTTATTGAGTCGGAATTCACTTAGATCGGTTACAAGTACTTTTCTTGCTCCTTTTGCCATGGCACACTGAGCAACCAGATTACCAATCGTTCCGGCACCTGCTACCACTACATTCTTCTCATACAGGTCTCCTCCACGTCCAGTAGCGTGTACGGCAACTGATACAGGTTCAACGGTTGCAGCAACATCGAAAGAAAGCGAATCAGGCAATACCAATACACGATCTTCGGTTACAACAAAATAGTCCTGAGCACAACCATTCGCATGGAAGCCCTCCACTCGTAACTTCTGACATACATTATAGTCGCCGCGTTTACAAGGGGCACAGGTTCCACAGGTTAACTGAGGGCGAGCAGTGATTTTCATTCCAGGTTTAACTTTTGTAACATCTTTACCCACCTTGATTACTTCTCCGCTATATTCATGACCTTGGATTATTGGATATTTGGTAAATGGATGTTTACCATGATAAACATGTATATCTGAACCACAAACTCCAATACGTTTAACGTTCATCAGTACTTCATTGTGGGCCACTTGTTTTAAATCTGCCACCTCATGTAATTCGATTACACCCGGAGATACCATTACTGCTTGTCTCATTATGTCTGTTTTAAATTCTGATATTTCCTTTTATTAACTTACGAAACCTCTTTTTTGTCACCATGAAATAGGCAACCTATCAATCAATTCAGTTGTCCGATTGTGTGAGTAACTCCATATTCCCGGATGCTATCAATCAATACCAGGTATGTGTCAACAAAGTGCTTTGAATTAACCAAATCACCAAAAACTGTTTTGATCTTCAGAAATGCAAGCGGATCTCCACCAGCTGAGGCTTTTGCCCCTTCTTTTAAAACCGCCTGCATCTCGTCCATTACTTCATAATCATATCCTGAAGTACCAGCTAACTCCATATACCTGCACCATGCGGCCAGGATTAATGTTCCTTTTTTTATTGGCCCTCCTATTTCAAGTTGTTCCTTAATAGTTGGGATTAGAAATTTTGGGAGTTTGGCTGAACTCTGAGAGCATATCCTCGATAATTGGTCCTTAATATTTTTGTTTCCAAAGCGTTGAATTACACTATTCTTATATTCCTCCAAATTGACTCCTGCTATTTCTCCCAGGATAGGGGAAACTTCAATGTCCATAAATTCACGAAGGAAAATCCTTAATAACGGGTCATTAACTGTTTCATCAATTGTGTTATATTGTTTTAATGATCCAATTATTCCCAATAAGGAATGCCCTCCGTTCAGTAATCTTATTTTCATTTTTTCATAGGGTGCGACATCGGAAACAAAATGAGCTCCTACTTTTTCCCACGGTGGTCTTGCGGTTGCGTAGTGATCTTCTATTACCCACTGAAAAAAAGGTTCGCATACTACAGGTGAGGTGTCTTCTATTCCGAAGGTAGTCTTAAGATTTTCAATATCTGATGCTTTAATTGCGGGAGTAATGCGGTCAACCATGCTATTTGGAAATGATACCTGTTTTTCAATCCAATCAGTCAGCCCAGGTTCAGCTACTTGAATGAAGGCCAGTAGCATTTCCTTTAAAATATCACCGTTATGTTGAATATTGTCACAGGACTGAAGAGTTAACCCTGCTAATCCTCTGTCTCTGCGCCGTTTCAATGCCTGAGTAAGGTATCCGAAAATTGTTTTGGGATTGTCTGGATAACAAAGGTCCCATTGAATTGCAGATTCAGTAATCTGAAATTCACCCGTGGCTGTATCAAAATTATATCCTCCTTCAGTAATTGTGAGAGTAATAATTTTGATTGCAGGATTGGCCATCTTTTCAAGTACGGCTTCAGGATTTTCAGGAGCAAAAAGAAATTCGGTGACAGACCCGATAACTCTTGCTGTAAGGGAACCATCTGATTCATTTACCATAAGCGTATATAATCCGTCCTGACATCTCAGTGCTTCAACTATTTTAAGGTCAGTTTCAAGCAATGCCACTCCACAAATACCCCAATCATTAATATTAAATTTTTGCAGTAACTGATCGGTATAAAACGCCTGGTGAGCCCTGTGAAAATTTCCAATACCAACATGAACGATTCCTGTTTTTATTTCGGCCCTGTTATAAGCAGGCACGACCACCTCTTTTGGAAGAAGATACAGGTTTTTTGAATTTAATTTGATGATTTCATGCATATGCAATTAATTGTTTTTTGTTTGAAAACGTTGCAGCAGAACAGCTGCTATGATGATCAATCCCTTTATAATTTGCTGTAAATATGATGGAATAATCAGCAGGTTCATGATATTACCTATCATTCCCAGGATTAATACACCCAACAGGGTATTGATAGCAGAACCTTTGCCGCCACTTAAACTGGCACCACCAATTACTACTGTAGCTATCACATCCAATTCCATTCCAACACCCATTACCGGTGAACCAACAGCTGTTCTTGCAGTGGTTATAATCCCGGCAACTGCAGACAGACTTCCGGTAATGGCGTAAACACAAAATTTAAAAACAGATACCTTTATACCTGATAAACGAACAGCCTCTTCATTGCTTCCTATAGCTATCACAATTCGACCGAAGACATTGTACCTTAATATGACCGAAGTGATGGCAAATACCAAAAACAGGATCAAAGCCGGATTTGGAATTCCCATAGTGTTACCGCTTCCAAAATCTGTTAAAGCTGAAGCTTCTTCTGCCACAAGAATTGGTGCCCCCTTTGACGCGATGAATCCAATGCCTCTCACTATTGACATCAATGCAAGGGTTGCAATAAAAGGAGCCATTTTATGTATGGAAACCAAATATCCGGATAAGCTACCAACCAAAAGTCCACTGGCTAAGGCTGCGGTAATTGCAAGAGGCAAAGGCATTGTTTGGGTAAAAAGAGCACACAATACCCCACTCATTGCTACCACTGACCCAACAGAAAGATCGATACCCCCGGTCAGTATTACCAGTAGCATCCCCATGCTAATAATTCCCACAGGAGTAACCTGTCTTATTAAATTAAATAAATTTGAAGAAGTAAAAAATACATCTGATACAATCGCTGAAACTAAAAGCATAATCAGGAATATCAATACTGTATTATACTTCACGACAAATTGCAAATATCTTTTAAAATTCATACTCATCTTTATGCTTTTCATTTCTGGTTAGTTAATCAAGGTATCAGTATATCAGCAAACTAATTCCGTTAAATTTTTATTTTCGCCAATGGAGAGCCGTAAGATAATTTCTTCAGAAAATTCTTTTTTTGAAAGCTCTCCCTGAATTTGTCCTTTCCGCATAACAAGTATCCTGTCGCAGATACCCATCAATTCTGAAGTTTCCGAAGAAACCACTAGTATGGCTACCCCTTTATGCGAAAGTTCATTAATGAGATTATAAATCTCAACCTTTGCCCCTACATCAACACCGCGTGTTGGTTCATCAATGATTAAAACTTTACACTCTCTATTCAGCCATTTCGCCAGGACAACTTTTTGCTGATTTCCTCCGCTCAATTTTCCAACTTCCTGATTTTCATTTTCCATTTTAATCTGCAGTCTTTCGATGAGTCCTGTTGAGTTTTTGTGTTCTTTTTTCAGATGTAAAAAACCAAATGGATTCGAAATTCCTTTATAATCTGTTAAACTAATGTTATGCTTAACACTCAACGAAAGAATAACCCCATGTTGCTTTCTATCTTCAGGTACCATACCGATTCCCTCCATTACTGCTCTTCGAGGCGAACGGAAATGAAGCTCCTTTCCAGACAGAAATATTTGTCCTTTTTTTTGTCTGTCAGCACCAAAAATAGCTCTGACAGTTTCAGATCGGCCACTACCTACCAGACCTGCAATTCCGACTATCTCACCAACTCTTAATGTTAACGAAATACCTTTTGACTGGTTTTCCGGAACGATGTCGACAACCCTCAGCACCTCTTCACCAATGATTGAATGGTTTACAGGAAACATTGTATCAAGTGATCTTCCCAACATTAATTTAATGATTGAATTTCTGTCGGTTTCGGATATCAGAAGACTCTCACTTGAGCTACCGTCTTTTAATACAGTTATCCTGTCGGCAATCTGAAAAATCTCATTCAAGTGATGGGAAATATAAATGATACCAACGCCTTCATTTTTGAGTTTTTTTAATGTATCGAAGAGTTTTTGAATCTCCTGAGGTCCTAATACGGCAGAAGGTTCATCGAGGATCAACACTTTGACCCGTTCAGATAATGCCTTTGCAATTTCTACAATCTGCTGTTCTGCTACACTTAGCGTACATGCTTTTACCGACGGGTTAATGCTGAAGCCAATACTTTGAAAGATTTCTTCTGTTTTCTTTTTCATCTGGCCCCATTTCATCCATATCCCTGTAATATTCAACTGGTTTAATAGAACATTTTCGGCAACTGATAATTCGGGAACAAGTGAAAATTCCTGATAAATAATACCAATCCCCAGCTTTTTACTGTCATAAGTATTCCTGATAAAGATTTCCCTGCCGTCAATAAAGATCTGCCCTGCATCTTTGGTATAAGCGCCTGAAAGTATCTTCATTAGGGTTGATTTACCTGCACCATTCTCACCCATCAGTGCATGGATTTCGCCAGGCTTAACCTTTAATGTAACATTTTCTAATGCTGCAATCCCACCGAATGATTTCGAAATATTTCTGAGTTCTACTCTATTCTCCATTGTTTTATTTTTTTAATCTTAAAAATCTAAAACAGGATATACTAATGAATTATAAGGCTAAAATATTGCATCAGGATCATAATATTGATCCACGTTCTCTTCTGTAATTAATACTGCCGGAGTATAAATCACCTTACTAATTTGTTTTTCACCATTCATATATTTAACCACAGCTTCAACCACTAATCTTCCCAACTCTTTAGGGCTATTCAATGCAGTTGCACCAAATTTCCCTTGTTTTATTAATTCATATGCTTCTTTTTGTCCGTCAAAACCAACAATGGTAATATTTGCGGCTTTACCAGATTCATTAATTGCTTTGAGGGCACCCATTCCCATGGCATCGTTTTCAGCTACCAAAAGATTAATATCAGGATTTGCAACCAATATATCTTCCATAGCTTTTAATCCGCCATTATTTGACCAATTGCCCCATCCTTGTGATACAATTGTCAGGTCAACATTGCCCTGCGATATTAATTGCATTTCAGTCAATCCGCGAATAAAACCAAGGCGCTTTTCTTTTCCGATAGGATTGCCCTGACTGCCACTGATAAGTGCAGCTTTAATCTTTGTTTTACCCATTTTATTCACAATCCATTCTCCAACCAGTTCTCCGTTTCCCTCGTTGTTAGCCTGTATAGATGTTATATAATTTGCTGCCGGATCAATATAGCTGTCAACAATAAATACCGGGATGCCTGATTTCACTGCAGCATTTACAGCAGGAACCAACGCTTTATGGTCAAGTGGATTCAATATCAGTACATTTACACCAGTAGCAATCAGATCTTCGATCGAGGTAATTTGTTTGATAATATCGTCCTGACCATCAGCCATCATGAATTTCATTCCATACCCCACTGCATATTCATTAATGTATTGCGATAGTACAACATAGAATGGTGCATTAAGCGAAGGAGTACAATAACCGATTTTAATGTTTGACAGATCAACTTTGCTTTCCAGATGGGCAACATCAATACTGATACTTTTTGGTTTTTCTTTAGCAGGATTAGAATTGCATGACATTAAACCTAAGGTAATTATACTAATAACTAGTAATAAAAAACAGCCTTTTCCCCAGGTGTTTGGTTCTTTCTTTATGTGTAGTTTTGTCATTCTTATCATTTTTAAATAAATACCCGAATAGTTACTGGATTTTCAGTTCAGAGAAAAACGAAATCGTAGCATATTGCACAATGTAAAAGTGTTTAAATATATCAGATAATTGTTAGTTAACCTTTCTAAATACTTCGTCTCTAAAATCAAAATATTTTTTCTATTTCTTAAAATTAGAAAAATGAATTACTTATTCAACAGTGAGATACTTAAAATTCGATTTATTCCCTCCGTAATGCCATGTATTTGAAAAAAAGTTAACATTGAATCTCTTTCAGAATAATTAACTATCCTGAGATTGATAATCATATTCTCCTTTTTTATACTTTTATCTGATTTTATTCAACCAACCTTAAAAACGTTATTATGAAGACTAAGACAATTTTCAGCTTCCTGGTATTACTTATGGTTACCTCTTCATTCTCTGCACTCGCCCAGAAAGAGAACTTTTCCGGTAAATGGAACTTAGATAAAGAAAAAACTGTGCTGGCTGATGATCAGCTTTTCCTTTCGGCAGTTACAATCCAAATTAAAAATGACAGTTTACTATCCAGCCGCATATATGAAAACAGTTATGGTGAACAATATCCTTTTGATGAGAACCTGCCTCTAAACGGAACAGATTGTAAGATTGTCATTTATGATATGCCTAGAACTACAAAGGCTTCCCGATCAAAAGAAGATGGTTCTGTTAATATTGAATCTAAGACTACATTTAATGGTAACTATGGAGAGGAAGATCTCCTGGCAAAAGAGACATGGAAAGTTGATAAAACAGGAAAAACTCTGACAATTGACTTCACAAATAATATGTCAGATGTTGAGACAAAAGGAACAAACTTCTATAATAAAGTAAAATAAGATTGTTTTTCTCTGTGTAACTTTGTGTCTTCTCTGTGCCTCTCTGTGAAACTTTAAATTTAAGAACTGTCACAGAGGGCCAATGAGGGTATTGTCACGCTAATTTATTTAGTGCTCAGGACTACCGCCTGAGCTTCAACATTCCAGCCAGAAACAACAATTGACAGGGATTTTCCAATAACTTTTTCATCAGGGCAACTTACTGTCACAGTTTGGGTTTCGGAAGGTGCCAGTGTAAAGTAATTAGTTGTCCAGAAACTTGGTAAAACCTCTTCTCCTTCAACCATTAATTGCGGTCTGATGAAGAATGCCAGTTTACTGGTTGTATTTGTTAATTGGATTGTCCAGCTATTTTCAGAAATTAATTTCTCTGACGAAAGAAGTTTTACCTGTACTGATGTCTTTGTAATTTCGCTTAATGATTTATAATTGTTATCTCCTGCCAGCCAGTAAACATTATGCGAAATAACTTTCCCATCAGAATTTTTCAGATTCAGAACAACAAAAACAATTCCCTTTGTTTTCTCAAGCAAAGAAGCCAATGAAGTCGTCTCTTTTACCTCTGTCGGGCCAAGGCTGAAATAGACATCTTCATTAAACAATGACTCCGTTTCGAAATTGAATACTTCGACATGGGCAGTGAGATTCTGTACAGAGGTGTATGTTCTGTTTAGAATTGTAACTTTATGATTATTCAGATTAAGCTGGATATGAACCGGTTCACAGCTATTCTGCATAAAATAATAACCAGCATTAGGTTGAAGGAACCAGTCATAAACCTGCCAGACAACACTTGGGAAAGCAGCATTCAGCTTCCATAGCATCACCCCGCCAATATCATTTAACTTATGCCCTGCAGCTTCAAAAATACCCTGATAACCAATGGCATTCATTAACTGCATCTTATTGCAGAAATCCTCCATGCTTGATGGCTCTCCGTATCTCCTTGCCATCTCTTTATAATACAGATCCCACCTTCCGTTTCCGGTAGCTGCATCATGATATCCCCATGAATTGTTTAATGGAAATGGTAATGAACTATCCCATACCAGGTTTGGAATTATTTTAGGCATAATATTGTATGGCGGCTGTGAAGGAATTCCTGTTTCATCCTTAAAGACCCAATCCTTGCCTGCTATCGCTCTGTTATAATAATCTCTGGGATCTCTCCATGTGTAAGGTCCTCCACTGTATACTCCTGAAGAGAGATTATCAGGCCACGACCCATTCCATCCTGCAGGGAGTTTTGCAAATCCTGATGAACTGGGAATATAGGGTCTGGTTCCATCAAGAGTAATGATGCTTTCTCTCATTACATCGTAGAGCTCTTTCCGGGCATGGCCTTCATTTCCGCCTGTCCATACCAGCAGACTTGGATGATTCCGGATACGTAATATTGTACTTTGAACATTTTTAATAAAAACATTACCTTCAAGCGGCCAGTCAGGAGACCCTTTAAATTCACCCTGGGTATCGCCAGTAATCCAGAAATCTGACCATATCATTAAACCATATCTGTCTGCAGCTTCAAAGAACTCGTCACATGGAGTTACTCCTCCTCCCCATATTCTGACAAGGTTAATATTTGCATTGCGACAAAGATGCATTTCATAATCATACCTTATTGAATCTCGGTTAAGCATCATATCTGGTACCCAGGCTCCTCCGGTTAAATGAACCCGTTTTTCATTAACATAGAAGTCACGTCGAAGGGTTCCGTTTACATCAACAGCTTTTGTGCTAACTGTACGGATACCAAATATAAAGGAAGTATCATCTGAAATCCCGGAGTTATTTGCATACTGTAATCTTATACGGTAAAGATTAGGCTCTCCATAACCATTTGGCCACCAAAGATATGGATTGCTAATATTTAGCTCTTTTGTATTACCGCCGTTAAGGTCAATTATCTCTGCTGAATTTTTAACTAGAGATACCTTTTTGGAAAACTGCAGAGGTTTTCCTTTAAAATTTTCAGGAGTTATTGTTACAGTAAGTTTCCCCTTCTCATCAACCTGGTTATGGTTTAGCAATTTCAGATTTAATGACAATTTTGCCAGAGTGGTGTCGGGAAGATTTGGAAGGGAGGTAACCAACTTGGGATTAGCAATAGTTATTCCTCCTGAAGTTCTGAGATAGACCGGTAACCAAATACCTATATTACGGTCCCTCACCGGAGGCACCCAATCCCAGCCTACCGAACAGAGCATGGTTACATTCTTACCAATATCTCCTGTAGGACCTCCATTGGCATAAAAATCACCAAGAGCTCTTAACTGTTCAGTTGATGGCAAGCCCGGATAATCAAGCGGATAAATTTTAACTGCCAGCACATTCTCTCCTCCTGCTTTAATATGATTACTAATATCCAGACTATATTCAGCAAACATCCCCGCCATCTCTGTGGAATCGGCTACCGGTTGTCCATTGACCCAGACAGCAGCACGGTAGTTAATCCCTTTGAAAATAAGCTGAAAATGCCTTCCCTGATCAGATGCAGGAACCGCAAATGTTGTCCGATACCAATAAGGTTTCTTCCATGGATTAAGATCATTTGGCAGATGACTGAATTGCTCCAGGTTATACTTTTTATTAAACTCATCTGAAGCATCAGGGATAAGCATATTATTTAATCCGGAATATGGGTCGGGATAAACATTATTTGCAACTAATCCTGTCAGCACAGTTGAAGGAACTTTTACAGGGAACCAGTAAACTTTGGATTGGTAATCCAATTTGGAAATATCCTCGCCGGATGATAGGATCAGTGCTGAAGATTGTAATTGGAAATCCGTTAGTTTTACTTGTTTTACTGTACCTGACTGAGAGCTTGCCGGAACAAAGATAACAAGACAAAGAATGAGCAGGTAACAAAATTTGATCTTCATAATTATAATTTTATAGAGGTGAGTTATACTTATTTAATAAGAATACAGCAATGTATGTTTTAGTATTTAAATATTTACCGGGAACACCGGTTCATTCCTGCTGACACCGATATTCGGATCATCAATATGTTCTTTCTTATAAAAAATATTTCCAATCATAAGAATAATAATAGTCAGGAGTATTACTATGGTTATAACCTCCTCACTAATTACGGAGATTCTTGAAACCAACGGAACACTAATGAATAACAGAATTGTAATTAGTCCGCGGGGGAAGAAAAAAAGTAAAGGAACGAGAGGTAATTTTATTATATACTTAAGATATATCATGCGAAGTAAGAAAATACCTGCTGTAATAAACACTGCCGCAATGATGCTATGCCAGTCAAAGAGGCCTTCAATCTTTGTATAATAACCAAACATAATAAAAAAGAATGATCGAACAAGGAAAGTAAGTTCTGTCAGAATTTTTTTAAATGATCCCAGATCGTCTCTGAACTCATCAAAATCAAACACCTTATTTGCAACTGTATGTTGAAGTATCTGATTATTAGACATCACCAGTCCGAAAACAAGGACCAGCAATAAGGCAGGCAGGTGAACCAGTTTTGCCAGCATATATACAAGTACTACTGATGTCATTATTATAACATAGTGGACATGGTACTTAACTTTATGCAACAGGAAAGCAAGTATTGATGAAGTTAAAATTGCAATTATGAGTGTAAAAAAGATGCTTGTGCCAAAGTTCAAAATACCTTTACCTATTGAGCTCTGGTTGATCAGAATAAAATCAAACAAAATAATTCCAAAAATATCTGAAAAAGAGCTTTCATATACAATAAACTCTTTTTCATAAACATGGAGATGGATTGCAGAAGGAATAGCAACTGAACTGCTTATTATGCCAAGAGGAATACCATTGAGAAGTGAATCCCTTAAAGAATAATCGAAGAATCCCACCATAATATATGAGAAGGCCGCAGTGAATACTGCAAACAATATAAAAGCTGAGGATATTGATTTCACAATAAGTCCCTTCTTGCTTCTTTCAAGTTTAAGATCAAGGCTGGCTTCCATTATGATCATAATCAGACCTAAGGTTCCAATAACCGGAAGTATTGGCCGTATGTTAGGAATCTCAAATTTTGTTGATTTTCCAATTAATTGAATCCCTATACCTAAACCAATCAGTAGAATAACACTGGGAATCTTTGAGTATTTGCTGGTTATGGCAAAAATATAGGATATTATCACGAGTATGCATAAAAACAGAATGATGTAGTTTGTCATGGTGATGAATATTACAAATTTCTGTCCTGAGAGTTTTCAGCAGTTACCTGGATTTCAATTGATCCGGATGACCTCTTATGAGCTATAACTGTAATTGCAATATAGCCTTTTTATTGAAATCACGGAATTATTAAAATGCCATTATTTATTTATTTATTAAATTAACTGAATTCAATTTCCAAAAAGTGTAATTTTGATTTATAATTAGTAGCATAATAAGATATGGCATTAGCTAAGGAAAACAAAGGTTTTGGCACTGCTCCGGTATTTTTTACAGCCATCTCCACGATATTGGGAGCCATACTTTTCTTAAGATTTGGATTTGCGGTAGGAACACTGGGTTTCTGGGGCGTTCTTCTAATTATTCTTCTTGCACATTCCTTAACAATACCTACTGCGCTCGCCATTTCGGAACTGGCTACAAATAAGCGTGTAGAGGGAGGAGGCGAATACTTCATTATTTCGCGATCATTCGGACTAAATATTGGTGCAACGATCGGAATTGCTTTATTTATGTCACAGGCAATAAGTGTTGCTTTTTATATAATAGCTTTTACAGAATCATTTGAATTTCTTTTTAATTTTTTTGCAGAGAAGTTAAATTTCATTCTACCCCGGCAGGTAATAAGCCTTCCTGTAATGGTTGGTCTAAGTTTTCTGATACTTAAGAAAGGGGCAAATATGGGAGTTAAAAGCCTCTATGTTATTGTTGGAATACTATTCATTTCCATTGTTCTCTTTTTCCTGGGGAAGACCGATTATGGAATCATTAATGGGAATAAACTTCCTCTGGAAACTTCCTATGATTTTAATAATTTTTTCCTTGTTTTTGCAATTGTATTTCCTGCTTTTACAGGAATGACAGCCGGTGTGGGGTTATCGGGGGAACTTAGAAAACCATCGCGTTCCATTCCAATAGGGACAACTCTTGCAACAATTACCGGAATGATAGTTTATGTTTTTATTGTTTATAAACTGGCAATATCTGCAAGCGCTGAAGATCTGACCAGCAACCAGTTGGTAATGTCAAAAATAGCTCTTGGAGGTGCATTGATTATACCACTTGGGCTCGCAGCCTCCACAATGTCTTCTGCAATAGGTTCTATTATGGTTGCTCCAAGAACACTGCAGGCCCTGGCTATGGATTCTGCTTTTCCTTCATCAAAAATAAACTCATGGCTGTCATTCAGCAGAAAAAAAGATAATGAACCTATAAACGCTTCAATTGTAACAATTACAATTGCTATGTTCTTTGTTGCTCTGGGAAATGTTAATGCTGTGGCCGAAATAATATCCATGTTCTTTATGGTAACTTATGGATCATTATGTCTTATCTCATTTCTAAATCACTTTGGATCATCTCCCTCTTACAGACCATCTTTTAAATCAAAATGGTACCTGTCATTTATGGGATTTCTGATTGCAGTATGGGTTATGTTTAAAATAAACTCTGCCTATGCTCTCGGTTCGATTATTATTATGACATTGATTTATACCTATATTAATTATTATCATCGCGACAGACACGGACTTGAATCTCTTTTTGCAAATACTCTTTTTCAGATAAACAGGAATCTTCAGGTTTTTCTTCAAAAATCAGGAAGCAAGAAGAAAGAAAAGGAATGGCGACCCAGTGCAATTTGTATTTCGAAAGATTCTTTTGTTCGCACAAGGGCATTTCAGCTCCTGAACTGGATCTCATACAGATACGGATTTGGAACCTTTCTGCACAGGATTGATGGTTACTATTCCAAAACAACCTGTCAGCAGGCAGAAGAGGAACTCGCCCGTCTTATTGAAACATACGATTCAACTAATAACCATGTATATGTTGATACTCTGATCTCACCATCATACACATCTGCTATCGTACAGGCCATTCAGGTGCCAGGTATTTCGGGCATGGAAAACAATATGGTAATTTTTGAATACGATAAGGATGATCCTGAAAACCTCGAAGAGATAGTTGAGAATATCGGATTGTTAAAAGCAGGCAATTTTGATGTGTGTCTGCTTGCAAGCGGCCGGAAGAATTTCATCTTCAAAAATGGTATCCATGTCTGGATTAATTCCGCTGAGAGTGAAAACTCCAGCCTTCTTATCCTCCTGAGTTTTATTATTTCAGGGCATCCCGACTGGAAAAAATCGAGCATTAAAATATTTGAGATATGCAAACTGGAAAAGTACGATGAGACAAAGAGAGGATTGTCTGAACTGGTCAGAAGCGGAAGGTTGCCCATTACAGAACAAAATATCGAGATAATCGTTGAGCATCCAGGAATGTCTGAGAAAAAGCTGATCAATGAGAAATCTTCAATGGCTGCGCTTACTATGATCGGTCTAAAGAGAGAAAGCCTTAAACATTCCTGGGAAAATACTCTTACAGGTTATGATAATCTTGGCACCGTTTTATTTGTTACTTCACAATACGAAAAAGATATAAGCTGATATATTAAAATCTATTTATTATTTCAGATACTTTTTAATACTGTAAAGCTTATTTAAAGCTTCAACAGGTGTCAGATTGTCTATATCAATTTCAAGGATCTCGTCACGAATCTGTTTCAGAACAGGATCATCCAACTGAAAAATACTAAGTTGCATACCTTCTCTGTGACCTGCGATATCTGCAATTGGTTTTGCAAGTTCCTGCTTATCATGGCCCTGCTCAAGCTCCTTAAGAATTTCATCAGCGCGGATCACTAAACTTCGGGGCATACCTGCCATCCTTGCTACATGTATTCCAAAACTATGTTCACTCCCACCTCTCTTTAGCTTCCTTAGGAAAATGACTTTATTATTAAGCTCTTTTATTGAAACACTATAATTTTTAACTCTTGAAAAAGAGCTTTCCATCTCGTTAAGCTCGTGGTAATGAGTTGCAAATAATGTTTTTGCTCTTAACTTATTCTCATGCAGATATTCAACCATAGCCCATGCAATAGATATTCCATCGTAGGTACTGGTCCCTCTGCCTATCTCATCTAAAAGAACAAGACTACGGTCCGAGAGGTTATTTAATATACTTGCAGTCTCATTCATTTCAACCATAAAGGTAGATTCACCCAGACTGATATTATCCGATGCACCAACTCTTGTAAAGATCTTGTCAACCATACCAATCTTTGCTGATTTTGCCGGAACAAAACATCCGGTCTGTGCCATCAAAACAATAAGAGCAGTTTGCCTGAGCAGAGCAGATTTCCCTGACATATTTGGACCGGTAAGTATAATTATCTGTTGATCATCCGTATCGAGGATAAGGTCATTGGGGACATATGATTCGCCAACAGGCAATTGCTTTTCGATAACAGGATGACGGCCCTCAGTTATTTCCAAGGTCTTAGAATCGTTAAGAGCAGGCCTGACATAATTGTTCTCACTAGAAATAACTGCGAAAGAATGAAGACAATCAAGCCTCGCAATAAGTGATGAGTTTAATTGTATCGGAGGAATATACTCCAAAATAGCAAGAACCAGATCAATAAAGAGCTTTGTTTCAAGTGCAATTATCTTTTCTTCAGCTCCGAGTATTTTGCTCTCATATTCCTTAAGCTCTTCGGTTATATAACGTTCTGCACTTACCAATGTTTGTTTTCGTATCCACTCCGGAGGAACCTTGTCTTTATGAGTGTTCCTGACTTCAATATAATACCCAAAAACATTATTAAAACTGACCTTCAGCGATGTTATCCCTGTACGTTCACTTTCGCGTATCTGAAGTTCAGCAAGATAGTCCTTGCCACTATACAGAATTGTCCGAAGTTCATCCAGTTCATCTGATATTCCACTGGCAATTGCATTTCCCCTGTTAATCTGAACCGGAGGATCATTGTTTAATTCTCTATCAATTTTTTCAGCTATTAACTTGCATGGATTTAATTGCTCTCCTAGCTTTACAAGAGGAAGGCAACCACTATTGTTGCAAAGTACCTGAAGAGGTCCGATAGCTTCCAGTGCTCTTTTAAGCTGAACAACCTCGCGCGGGTTAATCCTGCTAACAGCAACTTTCGAAATAAGTCTCTCCAGATCGCCAACCTGACGTATCAACCCTGAAATATCATTTCTGACAGTGGAAGTATCAACCAGATACTGTACAATATCCAGTCGCTCATTAACAGGTTGTATATCTTTCAGAGGGAGTGATATCAATCTCTTCAGGAGCCTTCCTCCCATGGGCGAGATGGTTCTGTCCATAACATCTATCAAAGTTCTTGCTCCTTCATATGGCGAATGAAAAATCTCAAGGTTTTTAATTGTGAACTTATCAAGCCACACATATCTTTCTTCCTCGATCCGTGAAAGGTTTGTAATATGTCCAAGCTGGTCATGCTGCGTTATATCGAGGTAGGAGAGTATAGCGCCGGCTGCAATAATGCCAAAAGCCATATTATGCACCCCAAATCCTTTCAGTGAACTGGTTTCGAACTGTTTAAGCAATCTGTCGTTTGCTGCATCCCGGGTAAAGATCCAATCATCTAATTTAAAGGTGTAGAATTTAGGACCAAAATATTTAAGGAAAAGATCTTTTTTCCCCTTTTCGAACAATACCTCCTTTGGCTGGAAGTTATTCAGCATCTGATCTATATATTCTATTGTACCTTCAGAAGCAAGAAACTCTCCGGTGGAAATATCGAGAAATGCTACTCCGGCAATTTTTTTATCAATGTGTACAGCTGCCAGAAAATTATTTTCTTTATGATTCAGTACATTTTCATTCAGGGAAACACCAGGAGTTACCAGCTCGGTTATTCCTCTTTTTACAATCTTCTTAGTAAGCTTAGGATCTTCAAGCTGTTCACAAATAGCCACCCTCTGACCAGCCCTGACCAGTCGTGGCAAATAAGTATCAAGAGCATGATAAGGAAATCCGGCCAGCTCAATAAATGAGGCAGATCCATTAGCCCGGCGTGTAAGGGTAATCCCCAGTATCCCGGAAGTCCTGATAGCATCCTCTCCGAAAGTTTCATAGAAATCTCCAACCCTAAAAAGCAGTATAGCATCAGGATGCTTGGTCTTGATGTTAAAGTATTGCTTCATCAGAGGTGTTTCTACATACTTCGGAAAATCAGACATCGAATATCTTATAATATTATTTGATTACTTCTTCACCATTTTGGTTCTTAACAAAGATACACTCCCGGTAATATTAATAAAAGTCTTTTTGAATTTTATTATTCCTAAGAAATATCATAGAAACTCAATTGGAGTTTTTTTACATTGCCTGGAATTTAATACAAAAAACACTATATGAAAAAAGTTCTTATACTCGGAGCAGGACTTGTAGTAAAACCAATGGTTGAGTTCCTGCTTGAAAACAGATTCAGTGTAATGGTTGCCTCCAGAACCAGGGAAAAGGCCGATGATCTTATCAAAGGGCATCCTATGGGCAGTTCACTGGGCTGGTCGATTGATGACAAGCAAACCCTTGAAAAACTCATTGATGAATATGATATCGCTGTGAGTCTGCTGCCATACAGACATCATACTGAGGTTGCGAGGGTGTGCATTCGCCATGGGAAACCACTTGTAACAACATCATATGTGCAAAAAGATATGTTCGATCTTGATGAAGCAGCAAAGAATGCAGGAGTAATTTTACTCAACGAGATTGGATTAGACCCCGGAATAGATCATATGTCGGCAATGAGGATAATCGATCACATACACAACACGGGCGGAGATGTGAAAGAGTTCTATTCATTATGTGGCGCTTTACCGGCCCCCGAAGCAGCAAACAATCCGATGAACTATAAATTCTCCTGGAGTCCCGAGGGTGTAGTACTGGCTAGCCGTAACAGTGCTCAATACCTGAAAAAGGGAAAAAAAGTATATATCGAACCTGTCAATCTTTTTAAAGACAGATTCAATCATAATTTTCCTGGCATAGGCGCTCTGGAGGTTTATCCCAACAGGGACTCAATCAGCTATATTGATATTTACAGCATACCCGAAACCAGTACAATGTATCGCGGGACATTCAGATTTAAAGGGTGGTGTGAGACACTTGATGCGATGAAAAGCATGAATATGCTCGATGATACCGTCTCAGATTTCATGGGTAACACTCTTATTGAATTTCTTGCCGAAAGATCAGGCTTTGATAATATTGACCTTAAGAAAAATATTGCTATCAAACTTGGTATCCCTGAAGCATCTGCAGCCATCAGATCACTTGATTTCCTTGGTTTTTTCAGTGATGAAAAAATACAGGAGGATGCAAATACGCCATTTAAAATTACTGCCGGGAGAATGATTAATAAGATGCTGCTGTCGAAAGAAGAGCGTGATATGGTATTATTGCAGCATATTTTTCTTGCTGCATATCCCGATGGTAAAAGGGAGGTAATTAAATCATCAATGATCGATTTCGGGTCACCGGCTACTAATACTTCCATAGCCCGGACTGTTGCACTTCCTGCTGCGATAGCTGTAAAACAGATTCTGGAAAAGAAAATAGACTTGTCAGGTGTTTTCAGGCCGGTACTTCCTGAAATTTACAACCCCATACTTTATGAACTAAAAGCCCTTGGAATTGATATGAAAGAGGAGTATGGACTGCCGGAGAGTGAGATGATTAAATGATGCCCCTAGCTTTTTTTTGCCCCCCTGCCCCCCTAAAGGGGGGCAAAAAAGGAAGTATGGCTGGGGAGGCAAAAAGCAGTAAAGGGAGCTTAAAACTTCAGATAAAAATCCTTTGTAAGATTAATATACTCATCTGTGAATTCATGCCTTTTCCCGTGTTCAATAGTAAGAAAACTCTCCGTTGATTTAATCCTATCCCTGCTGAAGGTCATAATCAGCCTTCTCACATCAGCTGTTGGCAGTGGCCTGATTTTAAGCAGCCTATTGCAAAATAACTTATAGCTATTTGCTTCTGCAATAAATACCATTCCCTCAACATATGGCATAATGAGTTGAAAGATGCCGTTATCATCCAAAAGTCTGGCAACTCCGGTTAGCAGTTCAACTGATGATAATGTGTCATTGTGTCTGGCAGCTGTTTTACGTGGATCCTGACATTTCAGGGAATCTGTAAAATATGGTGGATTAGTAATTATCAGATCATATTTTTCTTCACCTGGATCATACTCCTGAAGGTCTGTATGTTCTACCTTTATCCTGCTGCTCCATTTACAGAGGCTGATATTTTCTTTTGCCTGAAGGAATGAATCGTGATCAGGTTCAATAGCAACTATTTCTGCATTTGATCTTTGAGCGAGCATGATAGCTATCAGCCCTGTCCCTGATCCAATATCAAGGATTTTTTTCATTCCTGATATATTGGCACTGGCTCCAAGCAGAACACCATCTGTACCCACTTTAAAGGTAGATTTACCCTGTTGAATAATGAACTGCTTAAAGCTGAAATAATTATTGGCCATAGTCAAAATTTCTCATTCACTCCCAGACCAAAGAGTGCAAAATCATACTTTACAGGGTCTTTTGGATCGAATAGCCTGAGAACATCTGTAAGCTCTTCAACAGCCTTCCAGTCATTCATCTTTCTTTTTAACAACCCAAGACGCCTTGCAGTATTTCCTGAATGAAGATCTAATGGAATATAAAGCATTGCAGGATCAATCTTATCCCAGATACCAAAGTCCACACCATGATTATCCTTACGAACCATCCATCGGAGGAACATATTCAGACGCTTTCCTGCGGCTCCTTTCATCACATCGGCAAAGTGTTTTTCATTCCTTATTGCATGTGGAAGAGAGAAAAAGAGAGAACGCATGTGAGACAAACCCTCCCTTATGGATCCACCTGCTTCCATCCCCTGAAGAATAACCTCTTCCATGCTATTATAGTGTAAATAAATATGTCTGAGGCCTCTGAGAAAATAGATGCAATCTGTTCCATTAAATGTCCTGTGAACAAAGCCTGACAATCTGTAAAGCTCATTTTCGCTGGCAGACATAATAAATTCATATGGTGTATATTCCATTAATTCAAACATTCTCTGGCTGCTACTCAGAATAAGCTCTCTTCGGCCCCAGGCAATTACAGCAGTCAGAAAGCCAGATATCTCAATGTCATGGCGATCTGTAAAACCATGAGGTATGGATACAGGATCAGAAGCAATAAAAGAGGTATTATTATATTTAAGATATTTCTCTTCAAGAAACAACTTCATTTCACCAGCTGCAATACCGTTGTATGATTGCTTAAGACTCATTTACAATAAGTCCGTCTTTAATCTGAAGAATTCTGTCAGACATCCCAGCAAGCTGACGGTCGTGTGTAACGATTACGATAGTCTGTCCAAAAGTATCTCTAAGTTTGAAGAATAGCTTATGAAGTTCATTTTTATTCTCAGTATCGAGGTTACCTGATGGTTCATCAGCCAGAATAACAGAAGGATTATTTACCAGGGCTCGTGCAACAGCTACACGTTGCTGTTCTCCACCGCTAAGTTCTGAAGGTTTATGTTCAAGCCTTTCATAAAGGTTTAAGAATCCCAGAAGTTCAGTTGCCCGTTTTTCAGCCTCTATCTTACTTTTTCCTGCAATAAGAGCAGGAATACAAACATTTTCAAGAGCTGTAAATTCAGGAAGCAGTTGATGAAATTGAAAAACAAATCCAATATTACTATTACGGAAAGAAGCGAGAGCTTTTCCTTTCAAACGGCTTATATCAGAACTATTATAATAAATTGTGCCAGAGCCAGGGCGATCGAGTGTTCCGATTATTTGGAGCAAAGTTGTTTTGCCGGCACCGCTGGCACCAACAATAGAGACTACTTCTTTATCTTCAATCTGAATATCAATTCCTTTAAGAACCTTTAGCTCTCCGTATGCTTTAGTAATACCGGTTGTTCTTATCATAACTCTTTATGAGGGCAAAAAAACAGTAATCAGGGAATGGTGATCCGGTCAAAATTATTATGAGAAAGAAATAAAATAATGATTAATCATCAGCCTCTTTATAATAACCATGATTATAATTATTTATATCGCTTTTCAAATTATCTGTCACCTCATTCACATCCTTATTAATAGTCTCAGAGACCTCATTTACATCACTTTGAATTGTGCTGGCAGCCTCATCCATTTCCTTCCTTACATTTGATGTAATATCATTCATATCATTTTCAATAGAATCAGAAACCTCCGTTACATCCTTAGTAATTTTATCTGATAAATCGGTCATATCTTTTTTAATGGAATCTGTAACCTCATTTAAATCCTTTCGGATGTCTTGAGTACTGGTTTCAAGTTCCCGCCTTATCTCATCGGTGGCCTTTTTAAAATCTCTCATCCCCTTTCCAACTGTCTTAGCTATACCGGGAAGTTTTTCTGCACCGAAAAGAAGAAGGGCAACAATAATGATAACAAATATTTCCTGTCCGCTCATAAAAAAATGTTATAAACGTTCCTTTATTAATATATGCCAAAGTTAGAAAAGTTTTATGATATTCATAAATATTAATTCTCCATTTGAAATAAATTAGGGACAAGCAAAAAGCATGTCCCTAGTATCAATTTTTAACAGAATTTTATAATTTTTCTAGCTCTAAGCCTTTAATTTTGTTTTTGAATCTACCACTGCATCTTTATTGGGAGTTGTGTCGTACATTAGCATCGATGCGACGAATATCGAAGAATAGGTACCGACGGCAACACCAACCATCAAGGCGAAAACAAATCCGCGTATCATTGCCCCTCCGAAAATGAATATTGCAATAACTGTAATTAATGTAGTTAAAGAGGTATTGACTGTCCGGCTCAATGTTGCGTTCATAGCCATGTTAAGTACCTCCTTAAACGGCCTTTTACGATATATTGGAATATATTCCCTCAGCCTGTCGAATACAATAACTGTATCGTTAACTGAATAACCTATAACGGTAAGTATAGCAGCAATAAATGCCTGATCAATCTCCATGGAGAATGGAAGTATACCCCATAAAAGTGAATAAAGACCAATCACAAAAAGAGTGTCGTGGAACAAAGAGGCCACAGCACCAAAGCCATATTGCCAGTTACGGAACCTCATGAAAATGTAAAAGAATATGATAATCAGAGCAATAACAACAGCATAAATAGCTTTTATTTTAATGTCAGTAGCAATTGCCGGACCTATTGTTTCTGAACTTTCCCGATGTTGTGAAAGAAAATCATCGCGGCTCAGATCACCTCCAACCATTCCTTTTAAACCTTCATATAACTTTGTATCAACTTCATCTTCAACACCTGATTCATCAATTTTGTATTTCGTAGTTATTTTAACCTGGTTATCGCTACCAAAAGTTACCACCTGTGGCATCTCTCCAAAAACATCGGTCAGGTTTTTGGCTACGTCGGCTGTTTTAACACTTTCGTCGAATCGGACCACAAAAGTACGGCCTCCCGTAAAATCAATGCCCTGATTTAGCCCTCTTACAAACAATGAGCCGATACCCAGTATTGTAACGGCGATTGACGCAGCATAAAAATATTTCCTCATCCCGATAAAATCAATCTTGGTGTTTTTCAGAAAGTTGGAAGTCAACTTTATAGAAAATGTAAGTTTAACATTCCTCTTAAGAAAATATTCATAAATAAGACGGGTAACAAATATAGCTGTAAACAATGATGTAAGAATACCAATTACAAGAGTTGTTGCAAAACCTTTTATCGGCCCTGTACCAAATACATAAAGTACAATACCGGTAAGCAGTGTTGTAACGTTTCCATCGATAATAGCTGAATATGCTCTTTTGTATCCATCTGAGATTGCCAGTTTAATTCCTTTGCCATTTCTGAGCTCCTCCCTTATTCGTTCATAAATAAGTACGTTTGCATCAACCGCCATACCCATTGTTAACACAATACCGGCAATACCAGGAAGAGTAAGAACAGCGCTAAGTGATGCAAGAACTCCGAAGATTAAGAAGATATTAGAAAAAAGAGCAATATCGGAAACTACTCCTGCGCTCTTGCTGTAATAAAATACCATGTATGCCATTACGAATGCAAACGCAATTAAAAATGAAATAAGGCCTGACCGGATTGCTTCTTTACCAAGTGTCGGGCCAACAACAGTATCTGAAATTATTCTGGCAGGAGCAGGTAATTTCCCGGATTTAAGAATATTTGCCAGGTCATCTGCCTCCTCAATTGTGAAATCGCCTGTTATTTCTGTACTTCCCCCGGTAATCTCATTCTGTACTCTTGGATATGAGCGGACATAACCATCAAGGACAACTGCAAGGCACCGACCAACATTTTCACGAGTCATTCTTGCCCATATCTTTGCACCTTCAGCATTCATGGTCATATTAACCTTCACTTCTGAACCAGTAACTCCTGAGCCGGTTCTGGCTGAAGTAATTACATCACCGTCAAGAGGCGGGCGGGCGTCGCGGGTTGTAATTTTTATTGCATGAAGTTCGTATAATGTTTTACTGGGGTCATATTTATATGGATTCTGGCTCCACATCAGTCTGAGGTCGCGTGGGAAAAATGCTTTAATCTGATTCATCTTCAGATAGTTGTTCACCTTTGCTGTATCCTTTGAACTTGCCAGCCCGATCATACTTGATGGCAGAGGCTGTCCTTGTGCATCTACACGTGGACTAAGCAGGCCAAACAGAGGATTCTGAAGAGTGAACTCTTCTCGTGTTGTAGCTTCTGTAGCCACTGTAGTGTCTTTTTCAAGCAGATCGAGAAGCGATTGTTCTTTTTTAGTAGTATCTGCAGTAGCCTCTTCAACGGTGGAATCTGATGTCAATGGTTCAACAACATCAGTATTTGCCTGAATCTCTTTTAAAAGATTATTAGCTTCGGAGAGATATCCAATAATTTCACTGTTTTCATAAGTCTCCCAGAATTCGAGGTTAGCTGTACCCTGAAGCAGTTCACGGACTCGCTGCGGGTTATTAACACCAGGAAGTGCAATCAGAATTCTACCTTTTGTCGAAAGTTGTGTAATCGTAGGCTGAACAACACCAAAACGGTCTATTCTTGTACTCAGTATATTGAAAGCATTTGAAATAGCGTCTGATACTTCATCATCAAGGACCTGCAAAACCTCTTCGTTTGTTGAATTAAAATTAATCTTATCTCTCATGTCAACAGTCCCGAAAATTGATGCAAGTTTGGCATCCGGGTCAGTTTCCTGGAATGTTTTTCCGAATAGCGTCAGGAAATCAGACTGACTACCTTTCTGAAGTTGACTTGTTTTTGCAAGAACAGCATTAAATGATTTGTCGGTATTATAATTAGAAAGAGCTTTTAAAATATCTTCAACAGATACTTCAAGGATTACGTTCATTCCACCTTTCAGGTCGAGACCAAGGTTAATCTCTTTCTTCTGGCACTCTTTAAAAGTGTTTCCCAGATAACTCCAATCCTCTTTAGGTAATAAAGCAATAGAATCGAGGTAATTAGTTTCTTTGACCAGGTTACCTTTTGCATAGACTCTGGCTTCTTTTTTAACCACATAGGTTGCGACTGTAAATGAAAGCTGGTAAATTGATACCAACCCCAAGGCAATTGCCAGAATGACGATAGCTGCTTTGTTCTGCATATGTCTGTTCTTTTGAGATTATTTAGATATTATTTTTTATTCTTCTATATTGAGGCGCAAAGGTATTAAAATTTTGCAAATACATTCAAATTAAAGAGATATGAATTACTGAGTTTAAATATATTTGATTAGAAGAATTTGCTCTTTGTCAGGAAAGAGTATTAGTGAAAAACAAAAATGGGCTGAATTTCAATTACAGCCCACTCTTGTATATTTATAACTATCTGCTATTGAATCAGTTTTTCATAATCCGTTTCAAGTGGTTTCCTGTTAATGAAGTCGTACAAAGTAAGGTTGCGGAGATTATAGAAGTAGCTCCAGTAATTCTGTAGAGACTGCACATAAGCTCTTCTATTCTGATCTTTTCTGCTATCTGCATCATTTAGATCGAGAACGGCTATTTTGCCAATAAGGAAGCGCTGTTTTGTAACTTCATACCTTTTCATAGCAACCGTATCAGATTTGGCTGCAATTGCCACCTGGCTTTTCTGCAGGTTGAATTGCTCAACGTCGAGAAATAGGTTTTGCTCAAAGTCAGTCAGTGCCTGTCGCACCTGTACCTGGGCAAGTTCAAGGCTTGACTGTGCCATTTTGTACTTTCCACGACCAAGTCCCCAGTCCAGTATAGGCAATGTAAATCCAATTCTGACACCCTGCTGCCGATTCAAAGCAGAATAGGCAATATCAAAATTCTCATCCCTGCCCTGAAGTCCAAAAGTGGCAAAAATATTTCCATTTAGTCCCTTATCTGCTTTAGCTTGTGCCACATTGCTTTGAGCGTTTAATAACGTCAGTTGTTGATTGAGAATTTCCGGGTTATTATTAAGTGCCAGATCCAGAACTTCCTGCATATCAACCTGTAAATCCGGCACATCATCAGGCAAAATCAGTTCAAGTCTGACTGTTTCATTATATCCAAGAAATGATCTCAACCTGATCTCCCTGTCGCGCAAATTCATACCTGCCGCTTTACTGGCTGTCTCAGCATTCAGAAATGAGAGCTGCATCTGTAAAAGTTCATCTTCGGCAATGGTTCCAAGGTTATATCTTCCCTGAGCAATTCTAAACAGTGTATCTGCATTAGAATAGTTCATCTCAGCAATCTGTTTATTTATTTGTGCCAGAGCTAGTGAGAAAAAATTCTGAACAGCCCTGTTATGCACTGCCTCTATATTTGAAAGGTATTCTTTTCTTGCTGCATTATACCTAAGAGGTTCGGTCTTTCTTTGCCATTTAAGTTCATTGTATCTGAAAATTGGTTGGACTAATCTTACACTCAACGGAACAGTGATGTATTTATTAATATCATTTTCGAAATCGTTCTGAAGGGTCAAATCCGATTCCAGCGAAATTGAGCCACCTGTAAACCCTATGTTTTGTGAAAGAGCAAGTGAACCAATGTTTTGGAGTACATTGGCCGAAACATATTCCCACTGACTAATCCCGGAGTTATAAACTCTGGTATAGGCAGTACTGTAATCAGGTGTTGTACCGGAAAGTGTAAGCGAGGGCCTGTATTGAGCTACAAACGTCCTGTACTGCCAGTAGCTGTTACGAAATCTGTGTTTGGCTATCAAGGCATCGGGTGATTGCTCCTCAGAAAGATTTATAACTTCCTGGAAAGTAAGTTTTTTAATATCTTGTGCATCAATTCTCTTAAATGAAAAGAGAAGCACAACTATCATGGAAAATAAAAGTAATTTCTTCATTCTTAATAATTTATTCATATCTTAATGATTCGATAGGATCTTTTTCAGATGCCCTCTTTGCAGGCGAGTAACCAAAAATTACTCCAACAGCAGCTGATACCCCGAAAGCAATAAATACGGAAAAAAACGAGACTATTGTCATAATCCCGGCTATCTGTTCAATAAGTTTGGCCATTACCACTCCGAAGAATACTCCAATAAAACCTCCTGATACACTAATCAGTACTGCTTCAGACAGAAATTGCACAACGATATCCATTTTCTTTGCCCCAATAGCCATTCTTGTACCTATCTCTTTAATCCTTTCCATTACAGAAGCAAACATAATGTTCATTATACCAATTCCACCAACAATAAGTGAAATACTTGCAATGGCTCCGAGAACTATATTAAAAATATCTTTTGTCCTTTGTTGTTGTTTAAGCAGCAATTCCGGTACAGTTATTTCAAAGTCCTTTACACCAGTATGCCGTCTTGTTAACATCCGGCTCAGAACTTCAGTTGTAGGTGCAAGCTGCTCTGTTTCAGTTACCTGTACTACAATTCTGTCGAGTTGGTTATAATTTGTCTCAACATCACTTGAAGCATCAGCACTACTGACAACTACCCGGCTCATTCCGCCATGACCTCCTCCAAAGAATTGTATTGAAGTTGCTTCAGAGACCAGCTTTGTATTAAGGAGAGCTCGGTTCTGATATCTTAATAACATAGTCTGAATAGGAATATATATGTTATCGTTATAAACATTCACGCCCTTTTCTTCAAATCCGGTAAGACTGACATTGGTTTTTTGAAGTACGCCAATAACCTTCAACCATATACCATTAAATTTGATGTACTGACCAAGAGGGTCTATTTTACTGAAAAACTTTGCCCTGATATTGGCACCAATTATACATACCTGAATACCATTTTCTTCCTGGTAATTATTAAAAAATGCACCCCCAATCAATGGCAGGTTGTACAGGTAAAAATAATCATTTGAAACACCGACAAGCTTAGCAGTATATTTTACTCCATTAAGCATCGCTGTTGAATTAAATGATATTTCAGGACTTATCCTTTTTACTGAAGGAAGATTTTCCTTTATGGCATCAACATCAAGCAAGTTTAATCCTCGTGAGAATTTCTTTTGCTGTTTTTCCCCCTCTTCATTAGCTGAAGACTTGTCTGGGATAACCGGGTTGATCAGGATATTATTTACCCCAACCATTTTCATCTGTTCCATAATCTCCTGCTTAGCTCCCTTTCCTATAGCAAGCATTGCAATAACCGCAGCTACACCAAAAATTATTCCAAGAGCTGTAAGCATAGATTTGAGCTTATTCGAAACGATTGATTCAACAGCTATCTCAATATCATGGAAATATCGTAAGATAAATTTGACCATACTAATTCCTATTTAACTATTAATTATTATCCGGGTTTGTAACAGGGGCTGCTGGTCTTTGTCCCGGACCCTGTTGAACTGTATTATTTTGCATCAGGCGCGTAGCAGCTGTGTCTCTGGTTCTGCCCTGACCCTGGCCTCTCATATTCTGCATTCGCTGCATCATTTCAGGAGTCATGTTCATCATCCCTCCTCTTTGATCTTTGGCTCTTTCAGCTTGATCCCTGCCACGCTTTTCCTCCTCCTTTTTCGCCTTCGCACGGTCTTTAATTACAGTTATCAGGTCTTCTCCAGCCAATTTGAAACTTTCAGGATATTCAGGTGTACTCAGATAAATCATAACTCCCGGCTCCAATCCTTGTTCAACTACTACATTATTTTCGTTAGATTCCCCAAGAACAACAACCTGCTTATTCCCATTTTTAAGATAAACAAAGGGAATAGTATCGGATCCGGCCTGTACACACTCCAGAGGTATATAAACAACATCATCAATTGTTTTAGTAATTATCTTGTTTCCTGTGGTCATGGAAGGTCTCAAAATAGGATCAGATTCGTGCACTTCAATGAGTACTTCGAACACTTTCGCATCAGCATTGGGTAACTGTTCCCCGATGTTAGCAACACTTGTCACCATTCCGGAATAAGACTTTTCAGGAAAAGCATCTACCATTATCTCAACTGGCTGCCCTTCTTTTACTTTACTTACATCTATTTCATTAACATAAGTTTTTGAGATCATCGATGACATGTCCGGGAGGGTAGCAACAACGTTATCCCATGGACTTATTGAAGAGCCTACTTTTCTCTTTGCCCCCATCCTGTCTCTTTTATAAATAATCATCCCCGCAGAAGGAGCCTTGATAACAAACTTCGACAGTACTGTCTCAAGATTGCTCACCCTTAGACGCTGTTCAGAAAGGTTGTTCTTAATGCTTCTCATATCTGATTTTGCTTGTTCCACTCTCAGGGAATAACCTCTGATTGACTGGTCAAGTGAACGTTTGGCTTTATCAAGCGAAATCTCTGCCTGCCTTATCGTTGTGGGAGGTTCATACTTTGATTGCTGAAGGGTTATATCAGCTTCTTCAACAGTAAATCGGAGATTCTTGATATTATCCCTTAAATTACTGAGGGTAACAGCAGTATCCAGGATCTTCATCTCCAGATTGGTCTCTTGAGTTGTAAGTCTTTCAAGTTCGTCCTTCAGACTGTTATCAAAAGTTGTTCTGTCGAGTGTTGCAACATAATCCCCAGGTTTTACCTCTGTGCCTTCTTGCACCATGTCTGTTATTTTAATATCCATTGCCCTTATATTTCTCATCTGAGAAAACTCGGGACCATAAATATCAGTCGAATTTTTTGCCTGTAATTCACCCGTTGTAATAACAACAATATCAAACTTACCCCTCTGTGATTCAGAATACAGATTTCCAATATCTTTTCTCGAGGTTACCTTGCTGATAACAACCAGAATTAAAATTGCTAACACTACAATAATGCCTGTGATAATAATTGTTCTTTTCATCATAAATTGAATTTCATTTTAAAGGTATGATGGAGCTCACATGTCAGGAGTATTTTATTCAAATATTTTGGATTGTAAAACATGCCCGGTTCATCTGAAATTAAAATAATTAATAGATTCTAAAAAATCAGCCACAAAAATATTAAAAAAAATATGTCTCTTTGTTATCGTTAACAATATTTAACAACAATACTTTTTTGTCTTCAGGTTAAAGACATTTATTTAGGTTGATTTATTCCGGGGGGGATATAAAAATAAACTAAATTAGAGATTTTTAACAATTCCGATAACAGTATTTGCAAGATCATCTGCCTCCCGGGCTGTTCTCCCTTCTGCATAGATCCTTATTATGGGCTCTGTATTCGATTTTCTGATCTGCACCCAGCCATTTTGATAGTCAATCCACAAACCATCTCTTTCATCAAATGGATATCCCTTAAAATGACTCTTAACAGCATTTACGATATCACTAAACTCTGAAGTGGGAGACAGGGTAAGTTTCTTCTTTGCAATAACATATTGGGGATAAAGCTGTCGCAAAGAAGTACATTTCATATTACTTTTTGCAAGATGCGACAAAAACAGAGCAATTCCGGCCAATGCATCGCGCCCATAATGCAACTCCGGATAAATAACTCCTCCATTGCCTTCTCCACCAATAATTGCCTTTCTTTTTTTCATCTCTTCGACCACATTAACCTCTCCAACAGCCGATGAAAAATATTCACACCCATGTTTTGCAGTAATATCTTTTAATGCCCTTGTTGATGATAAATTAGATACCGTAGTTCCGGGAGTACTCTTCAGAATATAATCAGCGACAGCAACAAGAGTATATTCTTCACCAAACATTCTTCCATCTTCGCATACAATTGCCAGTCGATCAACATCAGGGTCAACAACGAATCCGAGATCAGCTTTTTCTTTAGTTACAAGTTCTGAAATTTCTTTTAGATTTTCAGGAAGTGGCTCCGGGTTATGCGAAAAATTCCCGTCAGGTGTTGTATTCAGTTCAATTATTTTGTCAACCCCCAGAGCTCTGAGTAACTGAGGAAGAATTAGACCTCCTACCGAGTTGATACAATCTATTGCAACTGAAAACCCGGCCGATTTTATTGCCTGTCGGTCCACCAGATGCATAGCAAGAACTTGTTCAATATGCTTCTTACCCCATGTATTATCATACTCAATAGAGCCTGTGAAATCATTTGAAATAAATTTAAAATCTTCATTGGCAGCAATCTCTAAAACAATCATGCCATCGCCAGATGACAGGAACTCACCATCTTCATTCAGTAGTTTTAATGCATTCCATTCCGCAGGGTTATGACTTGCAGTAATGATTATTCCTCCATCTGCATGAGTTCCTGTTACTGCCATTTCTACAGTTGGAGTTGTAGCCATTCCAAGGTCAATAACGTCAATGCCCAGGCTACGTAAAGAAGTAATTACCAGACTATTAACCATGCTGCCTGATTTTCTGGCATCACGACCCACAATTACTTTTAGACCTTCCCTATTATGCCGTCTTTGTAACCAGGTTCCAAAAGCCGCAGTAAATTTCACAATATCAACCGGAGAGAGGCATTCTCCTGGTTTTCCTCCAATAGTTCCCCTTATACCTGATATAGATTTTATAAGTGCCATATATATTAGATTTAAATCCTCCAAAGTTGCAAAAAAATTCTCAAATCAAAATATCGGCAAATAATTGTAACTTTGCACCCTGATAAATAATTGATATGGAGAACCAAAAACCTGCAGGAAGGCCCCGTACAAAATATGAAAAGCCTCAGGAAAAGGATATGAAGAGCCGGAGAAAGGTTGGAAAACCATTTGTAAGATCTGGCAAACCGGATTCAAAGGACAAAAAAAATGTTGTAACACAGATACGACTAAACAGGTTTATTGCGAACAGTGGTGTTTGCTCACGCCGTGATGCTGATGAGCATATCAAAAACGGTCTGATAACTGTGAATGGTCATCTGGTAACAGATCTTGGAACAAAGGTCAGTTATAACGATGATGTCCGATACAAGAATAAGAAACTTTCAGCTGAAAAAAAGGTATATGTTTTGATGAATAAGCCAAAAAATTTTGTTACTACTCTGAAAGACCCTCATGCAGAACATACTATAATTGAGCTTTTAGGCGACAAATGTCCTGAAAGGGTTTATCCGGTAGGAAGGCTTGACAAAGCAACCACAGGAGTACTCCTTCTTACCAACGATGGTGATCTGGCAGGGAAGCTCACTCATCCAAAATATAAAAGGAAAAAGATATATCATGTTTTTCTTGATAACCCGGTAACAAAAAACGACCTATTCAAAATTTCTGAAGGTATTGAGCTTGATGGAGTAACTGTTATTGCAGATGCAGTATCATATACAGATGCAGATGATAAGAGTCAGATTGGGATAGAACTTCATTCCGGACAAAACCGTGTTATTAGAAGAATGTTTGAGACGCTTGGATATAGGGTAAAGAAGCTCGACAGAGTGTATTTTGCAGGACTTACAAAAAAGAATGTACAGCGTGGAAAATGGAGATTCCTTTCTGACAAAGAGGTAAGCATGCTTAAAAGGGGTATCTTTTAATCTAAAGAGATGAGTCACAGATCAGGTTTTGTCAATATACTTGGAAATCCGAATGTAGGAAAATCAACTATTATGAATGCTCTCGTTGGTGAAAAGCTTTCTATTATTACAGCTAAAGCTCAGACCACACGTCATCGCATAATGGGGATTGTTAACGGTGATGATTTTCAGATTGTCTATTCCGACACACCGGGGATTTTAAAGCCTCAATATAAGCTACAGGAGACAATGATGAACTTTGTTAATATTGCCTTATCTGATGCCGACATGATCCTTTATGTTACTGATGTTTCAGAACATACTACTGATGAAAGTGAATTCATAATAAAGATCAAAGAATCAGGAATTCCTGTTATTATTGCTGTAAACAAAATTGATCTGACAAACCAGAAAGATCTTGAAATAATTGTTGATTCATGGCATCATGCATTTCCTGATTCACCTGTAATACCAATTTCTGCACTTAAAAACTTCAACCTCGATGCTCTTCTGAAAGCTATACTTGACAAACTACCAGAAAGTCCTCCGTTTTTCCCAAAAGATCAGTTAACTGACAAATATGAACGGTTCTTTGCTTCGGAGATCATACGCGAAAAAATTCTTGTTAACTATAAAAAAGAGATCCCTTATTCTGTTGAAATTGAGATTGAAAGTTTTACAGAAGAAAAAAATCTGATTAAAATAAGAGCACTTATTCACGTTACCCGCGACAGTCAGAAAGGCATAATTATCGGACATAAAGGAGCTATGCTAAAAAGAGTGGGGACAGAAGCCAGACATGATATGGAAGATTTTTTCAGAAAAAAGGTTTTTCTTGAATTATATGTTAAGGTGACTAAGGATTGGAGAGACAAGCCAGTAATGCTTAAGAGATTTGGTTATCGTTAGGACAAATTTTAAAATTCTAAATGAGCAGAATAGTTGCAATAGTTGGCAGGCCCAACGTAGGGAAATCGACACTTTTCAACAGGCTTATTGATGCCAGGGAAGCCATTGTTGATGAGGTAAGCGGGGTTACACGTGATCGCAACTATGGTGTTTCGTTCTGGAATGGAATAGATTTTTCAGTTATTGATACAGGTGGCTACGTTCAAAACTCAGATGATATTTTTGAAGAAGAGATCAATAAGCAGGTACTGCTTGCAATAGAAGAGGCTGATCTTATTCTATTTCTGGTTGATGTAACCACAGGGATCCACGATCTGGATACATCAGTAGCTTCTATGCTTAGAAAAATAGATAAAAAAGTTATGCTTGTGGTAAACAAGGTTGACAATGGTGAGAGATTATTGTATGCTCCCGAATTCTACAACCTTGGACTTGGAGATTATTTCCCATTAAGTTCCATGAATGGTAGCGGAACAGGGGAGCTTCTTGATGAAGTTGTAAAGAATCTGCCTGTTGAAGAACCTGGAAATATTCCCGAGTTGCCCAGAATAGCAATTGTAGGAAGACCAAACGTTGGTAAATCATCATTAATAAACTCTCTTCTCGGAGAAGAAAGAAATATTGTCACTCCCGTTGCAGGAACAACACGTGACTCTATATATACAAGATATAGTAAATTCCAGCATGATTTTCTCCTTGTTGATACGGCAGGTTTGCGAAAGAAAGGGAAAGTAAGTGAAGATATTGAATTTTATTCAGTAATGAGAGCTGTCAGAACGATCGAAAGTTCTGATATCTGTCTGTTACTTATCGATGCTACAAGAGGAATCGAAGCTCAGGACCTGAATATCATGTCTCTAATTCAAAAGAATAACAAAGGCATGATAGTACTTGTAAATAAATGGGATCTTATTGATAAAAAGAATAACACAACAAAGCTGTTTGAAAGGGATATCAGAGAAAAGACAGCTCCATTCACTGATTACCCTATTATTTTTATCTCTGCCATTAATAAGCAAAGAATTCATAAGGTATTGGAACTTGTTGAACAGGTTAACCGGAACAGGAACAGAAAGATTAGAACTTCTGAATTAAATGAAGTAATGCTACAAATCATAAAAAACAATCCTCCTCCTGCTTTGAAAGGAAAATATGTTAAGATCAAATATGTAACACAACTACCTATTTATACTCCTGCATTTGCGTTTTTCTGTAACCTGCCACAATATGTTAAGGATCCATATAAAAGGTACCTGGAAAATAGGATGAGGGAAAAATATGATTTTACAGGAGTTCCGATCAGGATTTTTATCAGAAAAAAATGATCAAATTTGGTGTGGTTTTTGTACATGACAATTTTATTACCTGAAAAGCCATGAGAACAATTAAATTTCTGGCCATAATTTTAGTTGCCGTTTTAGTTCTGGATTCGTGCCGGAAAATTGAGAAATTACCAAACATCCCTTATATCGAGTTCACCAGTTTTGCTGTTTTTGATACTCTAGATATTCTTGGTAATATCAATAAGGCCGGAAGACTAAAGTTTTATTTTGAAGATGGCGATGGTGACGTTGGACTAAAACAACCTTCAGACATTCAGCCTGATACAACAAATATGTTTCTGACTCTTTTCAGAAAATCGGAAGGAACTATGATACTTTCTAATGATAAAAATGATCCATTACTACCATATTCATCTTACAGGATACCTTACATGGAGAGGCTAGGACAGAATAAGATATTGAAAGGTACTATTTCTGTAACTTTCCTTTATCAGGATTATTCTCCGGACGACACTATTAAATATGATTTTTATATAAGAGACAGGGCTCTGAATGAAAGTAATGTGGCATCAACAAGCGAAATAATAGTTTCTTCCAATAGCATCTATACAGAGTAACCTTCTCAGACTTTTACCCCCATAAAAAGAATATCATCTACCTGATCATGATCTCCTTTCCAGTCAAAGAAAAACTTTGACACTCTCTCTTTCTGCTCAACCATTGGTAATTTTGATATTTGCTCGATAAGCCTTTTTAACCTTGCAATTTTGAGTTTCTTACCATCTGGCCCACCAAACTGATCTGGCAACCCATCTGAAAAGAGATAAACCGTATCTCCTTCGTTAAGATAGTATTCCTGATCATCAAAAAATTTCTCAATAACAGATTCCCCTCCCACTGACAATCTGTTGCCTTTAATATAATATGATTCATCCTCGATAACAATTATTACAGGGCGCATTGCGGAGGCGAATCTTATATGACGCGTTTTTACATTAAACTCACAAACGACCATGTCCATCCCATCATTTGAGACTCCCAGTTCCACATTCTGATTAAGAGTTGAAAAAATTCGTTTATCTAAAAGCTTAAGAATTTCGGAAGGTTGTGATATACGCTTTCGTGAAACAATATCCTGTAGAAGGGTGGATCCGATCATAGACATAAACGCCCCGGGAACACCATGCCCTGTAGAATCAGCACATACTAATATAAATTTATCATTTTCGAGTTTCTCGAACCAGTAAAAATCACCACTTACAATATCCCTTGGATGAAAAAGGATAAATGCATCTTTGAATGTTTCCTTCAACTTACTAATATCAGGTAAAATACTTGTTTGTATCCGCTTGGCGTAATTAATACTATCGGTAATTTCTATATTTTGAATTTCAATTTTTCCCTTTTGTTTCACCACCACGCTTGTTCTGGCCTCAAGCTCTTTTTCAAGATATTCCTGAATTTTCTTCTGAGCTTTGTCTCTTTCCCGTATTATAAGGATCACAATACTGGTGATGGATACTATTACTGCTATAATGAACCACCATCTCAAATAGATAGGTGGTTTAATATAAACCTCGAATGAAACCGGTATATCCTGCGACAGGCCCTCTTCGTTTACTGAAATAAGATAAAATTTATACTTACCATTACTAAGACCAAAGAGTTTCTCACGCTCTGTACTCAATGTGCTCCAGTCTGTACCACTATTTTCCATGTAAGTACTGTAAAAAACTTTATCTTGATCATTGAAATTAATACCCGTATAGTTTACTCTAATAGTATAATTCTTATTATAGGGTAGAGAAAAAGATGGTTGGTAAGGGTACTTGATATCATTAATTAAAATATAGTTAATATTATTAAATGGGGCAACCATATTTTTCTTGTCTTTAAGTCTATCATAAACAGTTAACCCCTCAGATGTCCCTATAAAGATCTTCCTGTCAGCAGATTCAAATAAACCATCCGGATTGCATATTCCGCCTTTTGTAAAATTTGTTCCAAAAACCCTCATAATTCCTTTAATAGGATTAAATCTCGAAAACCCTTTGTCATGTCCAATCCAGATATTGTTTTCAGAGTCGGCAAGTATACTGTAAGCATAGTTAGACATAAGATCGTCAGACCGGTCTATAGGGAAAATGGAATCATTAAGAAATTCAAAAATCCCATTACCTTTAGTTGCAGCCCAGATTGCGCCATCATTGGTTTGCGCAAAGGAGAGTATCTTATTTAATGTACTCCCCGACATAATATTATCACCAGTCTTTATATTAAAATCACGATCTATCGTATATAATCTGTCACTCTCTGTACCAATATAGGCAATGCCGTTTTTCGATAGGAAAATTTTATTGATACTACTGTGAGACAATCCATTACTTATATCAAAACGCGACTTCTCCTCACCACTAATCCGGTCCAGAACAAAAACTCCATTGGTTGTAGCAAGCCAGATATTCTGGTTATCTATTTCAATATCATTAATGTAATCAGCTCCGGAATCACCTGATCTGTAAAACAATCTTATTGAGCCACTATTATTTCTTACAAACAGACCATTTCCTCCTGTCCCTATCCATAGATTTTTCTCTTTATCAAGATAATAGGAAGTAATCTCACTCTTACCAACCTTATCTGAAAGAGGTGTAAATGACAACGATTTACCTATATCAGGATCGAACAGATGAAACCCTGATGGAGTACCAAGAATATATTTATCATCAAAACTGTTTACATAAAGAATATTGTTTTCTTCGGAGTTCCTTCCTGGTGTAAAATAGCTAAAAGCATAAGATGAAAGCATAGATAAACCTTCTCCATATAATCCTATCCAATAATTGCCCTCTATATCCTGAAAAACCAATTTTACATCATTTTTGGTCAACCCTGAGTTTTCATTAAACAGACGAACCGATTTTATTTTTTCGTAATTGTCTGAGTAGCTAAACTGGATAACACCAGATCCAAATGTGGAAACCCATAGAGAATTATCAGTATCTTCTGAAATCGACTGAATGCTTAAAGATTCCCATTCGGGATGATCAGGTAAGCGTGTTAAAACATTACCCTTATCAGACATGAGCAATTGAAATAATCCATTGCCATCAGTCCCCAGAATAAATCTTGTGCTATCGCTGGTATGATGTATTGAAGTAACACTTGAATAATCGAACCCTTCGATAACATCAACAACTGATATGGAATCATTGCCCGGCTTGCATATCAGAACATTTGTCTGTGTTCCGATAAGTAAATTTCCTGATGGGGTAAAAGAAGATGATAACATTACCGGGTTTATGGAGTGGGATAATTTATGTATCTCTTCCGGCTTTTCAGGATTTATTGAGAAAATCGCATCACCCTGTGGTATAATATAAATCAGGCCATCAGGCCCTTCAGAAAGATCGCTTATTCTTTTTGAGTTTGATATAGGAACTGAGATCAGGTAATTATCCTTCGCATAAAAAACAGAGCCATCGCTGCAGCCGAACCAGAGTATTCCGTTTTTGTCTTTAAGGCTTACTGTAGGATATCGTCCAACTAACGAATCCGGGAAGGGAATATTAAAAAAATTAAATCCGTCAAAACGCGACAGACCATTACTGGTGCCAACCCAGAGGAATCCATTATCTGCCTGATTAATTGTGTAAACAAAACCATTGGGAATTTCACTCTCAGCACCATAATTCTTAAAACTGAAAGTCTGACTATTTAATATTGACGAAAATAAAAATAAGCACACTAGGGTGCTGCCTGATATTTTCATAGTGATATTAAATCTCATTGCAGACTTTACTTATTTCTTTGGTGTTATTTTTGTGATAGTCGTTTTCGGTATGTAAACCGGTACTCCTCCAATTGGTGAACTAAAAAACTTAATGGCATCTCCCCTCTGGTTTTCAAGAGTAATAACAACATTATTATTTTTAACCAGTTCTCCTTGTCTTTTATGAAACTGAAAGTCAAGTGAAGAATTCTCTTCTTCAGGTTCAATTGGGATTGTAGATTCCTCCCAGTCATTTTCTTCTGAAATAGGGATCGGAATACCTTGCTTATATCTCGAAACCACTAATATGTTACCATCTGCATCCCAGTCAAAATTATGCTGCTTTATCGAGACGATACCCGTATCTACAAATGGATAGATATGTGCAACACTTCTAAAATCATTCCACATGCGAAATGTATATTCATAAGTAAATGCGTTGGCTCCTTCAATTGGAATATTATTATTGGGATCACGGCTCAGAAAATACCGGTATAGATTCCCATCATCTCCAGTAACCCCTTCACATACAATTTTAAAAATATAACTGTTCCATTTTTCATTAAAATCTCCTTCGGTGGGATTAAAAGGGCCAAATGTATAGTATTGGTTATCATACCTGGCTTCACTTCCAAAAACCTTAGAAGCCAGCAAATTACCTTCTTTGTAATTTAAACCGTTATAGAGACCTCTCGAATCCTCATTCTTTTCAGGGTCAACACCTTTGCCACCATAAATAGAAAACATCGTTCTCGTATCAAAATTACCCTGTATTTCATCATGTTCACCACCGCAATCAGGATCAAAAACCCTTATATAAAACTGTTGATTAAAATCCTTCAGAATAGTAAAGAAAAATATCGCGTTGAAATCATCATCGCCCCACGATGTTTCACCATATTTTCCGAAAGTCACCAGAAAAGGGATATTTTCATCTTTTCCCGGAACCGCCTGCCCATATAATCTGGGAATTGCAGATATCCCGTATAGAAAGAGAAGAAGCAGAAATATATATAAGGATTTATTCAGTTTCATTAATCTCAAAATTAGTTATTTTCAATTTCAGGGCTGAGGTATTACGATAATATTTTTTGAAATACATGCCTTCCTTACTATTCCTCCCGGTTCAGGTTCAGTTGAAACAATCAATTGAATATTATAAGTACCGGGTTTTAAGTATATCTTATCAACTTCCTTGCCAATCCTAATTGTTTCATCACCAAAGTTCCAGTAATATTGTGCGATTTCCCATCCTGGAAGGTTAGTACTGTCAGCGCTAACCACAATCCTCTCTCCCATATTTATCCTCTCTGGAGCGGAAATATAGGGTTGCTCAATATCTTTCAAGACTAAAGTATCCGACTTCTCATTATACAACACTTCTTTTGTAACAAGGTTCACTACATCAAGCTGAACAAGATAAGTCCCCTGTCCACTATAACAATGCTCCACAACTGGTCCTATTGCCGACTCCCCATCGCCAAATTTCCATTCGTACCGAAAAGGCATGGTATCGAATTTAACTGCATTCTCCTCCTGAAAACGATAACAGTAATTATTTTCCTCTAGCGTGCCACAGTCAACTTTCCGTATTATAGTTGATATAAACTCATAAATATCGTCATTGGTGCCACGGTTTGATGAAAAATATCCTGTTTGAAGGTCAACTGCGGCAACAAAAGCAAAATCGTCCGAAGGCGAATTTATGGGTTCCGGAAGAAGAACAGGTTCATCCCAGGTGCCATAATTTAATATTGTAAAATAAACATCAAGTTTTCCTATACCACCCGGGCGCGAAGATGCAAAATAGAGTTTGCCGGAAGGATGAATATACGGATAGTTTTCTGCTCCTGAGGAATTCACTTTTGGCCCCAGGTTAACGGGGTCAGACCATTCTTCGTTTAAATATTCACAGTAATACAGATCCGAGCCCCCCTGACCCCCAGGCATATCAGATGCAAAGAAAAGGTACTTGCCATCGCTGCTCAAAGAGGGCTGTCCAACTTCGTATTGCGGATTGTTATAACTGAAAGGCCGTAAAGATACTAGGTCAGTACCTGATAGTTCAGCGATAAAAATACCACTATGGTTTGTGAATTTCTTATCCTTGGCAGCTGTCCCTGTTTCAACTTCACTGGTAAAATAGACCGTTTTACCCTCGGGGGCAAAACATAAGGGGCCATTATTGAAAAGTGAGCTCCGTTCACTTATTAACTCTTTTGGTTTTATCCAGCCCGAGGTATCTTTTCTCTCTGCAAGATAAATATTATAAAGACGGTGGCCATCATAGGCTGTGCGGTCCTTCAGTGCACTGAACCTGCGGTTTGAGCAGAATATTATTCCGTCATTTACCATTACAGGAGAAATTTCACTGAAAGCATCTGAGTTAAAAGACATACGTTTTACTTCATAGACAGAAGGTTGCTGTGCTCTTGTCTGTAATGAAACAAAAGACACAAGTAAAACAACTGTTATGATATAACATATCCTTTTCATCATATAACTAGAAATACCTTGGATTAGCGGCACTCACTTTGGAGCCGAATTCATATCTCAATATAAACTCACTCGATCCTTTTGAGTAAGAGTTCATTCTTCCTGCCGGATAATCATAAGAAAAACCGAACATCAGCTGCTGGTTAATCTGAACCTGAAGAATCCCAACAGCAACTTGTTCTGAGGTCCTCCAGGATCCCCCCAGCCAGATGAGATCTGCCAAAATAAAATTACCGTTAATATCAAATTGAGTAAGCCTTTTTGTCTTCTGCAGAGAATAATCGATCAAAATTGAAGGTTTAAATTTTACAAAATCCGAAAAAGTTATAAGTCCACCTGCAGAAAAGACAAAATCATATTCGCTAAAACTGTGGAAGGCCTGGACAGAACCTGTTCCGGTCTTTTTATAACTTAGAAATGATGGAACCGAAACTCCTGCAAATAACTTATCACTGAAATAATATACCCCAGCACCTACGTTAGGAAGTACATAAGGCTTATCATTTGTTAAAAAAACATCATCATCAGGATTTGTAAGTGTCTCACGAATACTTGTATAGTCAGTGTTTGACATATCGACACCAGCTTTCAGACCAAACGAAAGCTTCCCTTTGGAAAGCCTGATATGATAAGCATAATTGGCATAAACACTTGTGGCCTTTGTAACTCCATACTTCATAAACTGAGCCATAAGGCCAAGTGCCACCTTATCATTTTTCATAGGAGTATGTATTGAAACTGACTGAATAGATGGAGCTCCGTCTGTACCCATCCATTGCATCCTGTAAGATAAAAATCCACTCAATGCTCCTCTTGAACCCGCATAAGCAGGATTAATCATAAGCCCGTTCTGAAGATATTGGCTATACACAGGGTACGCAAGACTGATCCCAGACGTGTCAGGGATTGCCTGTCCCGGTACTGATGTAAAACCTGATATAAAAAGTGAAAATAATAATAATTTTATCCGGTCCATACAATGAATATCACTAAAATATTTTGAAAAACTCTGCATCAATATCTTTTGAGAATAATAAATCCACTCCTCTTGTCAACTTGTCCGTTACCTTTAGATGTTAATTTAAGTAAATAATAATAAGTACCTTCAGGAAGGTCATCCCCCCGTGAATTTTTACCATCCCAGTCGACCCAGTCTGTATTGCTGTTAAGGTTGGAAGTCGAGAACACCTCAGCTCCTGCACTATTAACAACCTTTAACTCAGCATATTGATTAGGCAGGTCCAAACCTTTGATAATAAATGTATTGTTATACTCTAAAGGGTCGTTATTAGGAGAAAATCCTTTAGGTATTACAATGTCATAAACATCGATACTTACCATATCTTCATATTTGCAGATTGTTCCATTGGTTATTGTCCACAAAAATTTATTATGTCCTTTTGAAAGATTGCTTATTTCAGTTGTATTACTGGCATCATCACTAAAATCACCAGTTCCGCTAATTACAGTCCAAATCCCAGTTTCCCAATCCATCTCCGGATCAGCAATCATCCTTATAATATTATCGAATGAGAATAGAGTTGTATCAGGTCCTGCATTAATTGAACTAACCCGTTTATCGAAAGTTATCTGAACTATATCCTCACTTTTGCATTGCCAATTAGTCTCTTCCCATTTAAACTCATATGAGATATGACCATCCACAAAAGTGGTGGAATCAATTGTAACAGTTACTTTTGTTGGCGAGTTAACTGTTGAAGCTACAATTTCAGGAGGAAAATACCATATTCCTGCTCCGTAGCTTGCTGTTGCATCAAGGGTAACTGTTGGTCCGCAGACCGTTGCATCAGGACCGGCATCTGCAACCGGCACTTTACAGACATCTGCTTTTCTTGTTCCGGACGGAGAGGCTGCAAAACATCCGTTTTGATCCTCAACTGACACCAGTGAATAGATAAATGAAGTACGTGCCGAACCTGTTACCGGATTAGCAAAGAGTGTTATATCGGGTCCCGTAATATTGTTAACTGCTGTAGGTGTTGAGTTCTCATTATAAACAATATTCCAGGTTGATGCACCGGTTAAACTGATTTTCAGTCGGACCTGCGACCCTTCACAAATTGTTGTATCAGCTATTGTAGTAATGGTTCCTGTTGGCAGATCGTAAATACCAATATCCACAATATTGGAGGCTCTTATACAACAATCAAAATCTCCTGATTTTACTATTCTCTGGTATTTCATCGGAATAGTCAGTACCGGAGGTTGATAACTCCCTGATAAATCGCTATTATTGCCAGTTGCAGATGCCCATATAGTTCCATTAGCGCTCTCTTCCCATAAATATGAATATGTCCCGGCACCTGCACCACCAGATAATACCGCACCCGTTAACAGGTCGGGAGGAAAGTTATAACATACTGTCTGATTAACAGATATAATATTATTAGTTATTAATGGAAGAACAGTTATGGTAATAATATTACTTTCATCAGTACAGGTTCCTGTTATGACCTGCCTTCTATAATAGGTTGTGTCTGTCAGTGCTGGTGGGTCATATGTAATTCCTGTTCCTGCTGTTGCAACAGGATTCCAGACTGTGAGATTGGTTGATTCGAACCACTGATAAGCATAATCCCCGGGAATATCAGTACCTCCGGAAGCCACTACCCCATCAAGTTGATGTGGTACAGCTCCATTGCAGATAGTTGTGTCGGTAGCCCCTGCCAGAAGTGATATGCTGTTATTAACAATTGGTTTATGAACATCTATTCGTATTGAAAGAGATGTATCAGCACAAACAGGCGCTGAGTTGTAAATCCCTGAGTTGACAATTCTTCTGTATCGGGTAGTGTCAGTCAGTGCTGGAGGTGGAAAACTGAAATCAGTTGTGCCTCGAGTTGTCCATGTACTAACTTTAGAACTATCCTGCCATTGATAAGTATAGACACCTGAACCCTGAGCAGGAGTTGATCCTGATAAGAGAAGAGGTGTATCACCTGAACAAATGGTCTGATCAGCCAGTATAGAGTTATTCTCTATTTTATGATATCTTATTAACTCTATCGGGGAGCTATTATTTCTACAGACACTATCGGGACCCGAATAGACAACCCTTCTGAAATACCGGTTTTCAATAACAGCAAAAGTTGAAGTATCAGCGGAATAGATAAGAGCATCATTGATGCCAATTGCCGGCAGCCAGTTTCCGGCATCAGTGCTGTCCTGCCATTGATACTTATAAGCCAGATCACCTCCTCCTGTAGCAGAAGCACTAAGATCATTAAAAAGGCTTCCCTCACAAATCACTGAATCGGGCCTGTCAATTATATTTCCCGTAATTAAAGGGAGCACTGTAATTGTAACGCTTGGGCTATAATCGACACAACGACCCGAGGTTACAACCCGCCGGTAGTAAGTTGTATCGAACAATGAGGGTGGGTCGTAATCAGGAGTATCATTTGTGCCTGCTGCATCAGCTGAAGAATTCCAGTTAGTATTAGTAAGGTTCTCGATCCATCTATATCCATATAGACCATTGCCATTTAATGGTCCTGCATTAAGTGGAATTAAACTCAATGGATTCTGATTATAACAGATTGTAGTGTCTTTTCCAACGAGATTACCGGTAATGGCTGTCTGAACAATTATTTTCACTATTTTACTAACATCAACAAGATTTGTAGGCATAGAAGAATCTGTTATTGTTCTTCTGAAATAGGTAGTATCTGTCTCCAAAACTAATGGTGTATAATTCGTTGGATCAGTATCATTCGTAAGAGTAGTCCATGCTATTTCGTCGTAGCTCCTTTCCCACAGATATGTATAAGGTGGTGTACCACCAACAGGTATTGTACCTGTTATCTTGGGAATAATCACATTAGAGCAAATCGAGTCGACCTGGTTCAGAGTAACAGAAGAGCGGATTGAGTTGAATAAGAATCCATTAAGGACTGCTTTAAAACCTGATTTTAATTCTCCATTTCCACCTACAGTAGCATCAGATGGAAAGTTACCGGGCAACCCACCATTTAGTGAATTAATAACATTTCCTGTTGTGTTTGTACTGACAAATACAAGTCCGCCTCCACCTCCTCCGCCTTCACCATAAGAACTGGGATTATCACCCCCCTTTCCTCCTGAAACAGAAAATTCCAGAGGCGCTGATCCATAGCTATTTAATGATAGAGCAATTGATCCACCACCACCGCCGCCCCCGGAACCACCATCAATAACTGCTGTACCACCATCACCACCATTAGATATTATTTTACCTCCATTACCAATAATAGTATCTGTAACTATTATAACAATCCCGCCACCATTTCCGGCAGATGGAGAGAGGCCTGTTAATGAGGTTGAAGCGCCACCACCGCCACCCATATAAATCCTGTCTAAAAGGGTGGGATGGTCTGCCTTGATACCACCGGTTCCTCCAGGGAGAGCAGGAAAGCAATCTTCAGGTCCTCCCTGACCACCGTCACCACGGTTAGATCCTCCTCCTCCACCTGAAAATCTTGCATTGCCACCACCTCCTCCTGTCCAGTTAGGTCCTAACCCTTTTGTGTAATTTGGAACAAGTGGTTGATCAAACTCTGTAAAATTTGCTACACCTTCTCCTTTTAATCCAGCATTAGTAAAGGTTTGTGGATAATAATCCAGCCCATAAGGATCAGGATCGGACCACCAGCAAATTCCATCTCCAATTATATCATTTGCACCATTAAATCCCTTTCCTGAAACATCAATATCTGCTTCCAGTTGCAGTGTCCTGCCAATAATCACTGCTAGAACACCTCCTGATTTAGTTACCGGGTCCCATTCATCACAGAAAAGGGTAGAACCTGTTACAGTAGCGCTATTGTAATAAGGTACCCTGACAATCTGAATATTACCATCGGGATCATATAATTCAAGAATATCCCTGCTGAAAACTATCTCATTTCCTGCATTCACAGTTGAAATGATCATAAATTCATGCATCCCTGGTTCCCCTAATTTGTCCTGTATATTACCATAAGGAGTTAAAAGCACCTTAACCCCTTGTGTCTGAATTAAAAGAATAGTATCCCCTGCGCTGAATCCGGTTACATTATCTACCGTAACTCTATCCGCTGCAATAGTAACAACATGTGTTTTTGGCTGGTTAATATTACCCGACAATATTTTTTGAGACAACAGTGTGGCACTGTTAAAACACAAAAGTATCAGCATGCTCAGAATAAGCCTCATTCTATAGCCCAAAATAATGCCAGTCATCAGTCGAATATCAGAACTGCTAATATAACTAATAAATTGAATTATTCAATGCCATTTAACCAGTCAACCATGAGTCATCCCAATTTTTCAACAGTGTACATCAGTGGCAATTCAATATAAAAAACAGAGCCTTTATCTGTTACCGATTCAAACCAGATCCTCCCCTTTGCACTTTCAACATATCTTTTTGCAATTGATAATCCAAGTCCCATACCCGACGATTTGGTAGTAAAATTTGGAGTAAAGAGCTTCTTCTGAAGATCTTCAGGTATCCCTGTCCCATTATCAGAAATTGAAACAATTATCTTATCACTCCTGACATCAAGGTTAACATTTATCATCCCGTTGCGACCGGAAGGTATTGATTGTATTCCGTTCTTAAAAAGATTCGAGAATATTCCGTTAAGATGCTCTTTATCAGCATAAACAATAACCTTACTTTCATGAGGCCAATGAACCTGGAACGTAATATTATCTGTATCCTTAAATAGTTCAAGAGTTATTTTTATCTGCTCAAGAAGATTAACCTCTACCGGATTAGCTCCTGGCATTTTTGCGAATGCTGAAAAAGCCGATGCAATAGACGAAAGGTTATCAATATATTCAATCTGGTTATTAGTAAACCGTTCCAGTTTCTTATCAAACCCGGGTGCTTTATCATTCCATGATTTAAACAGCTGCTGCACATTTAATTTCATTGGAGTAAGCGGATTCTTTATCTCATGTGCAATCTGCTTTGCCATCTCTCTCCAGGCATACTCCCGTTCGGAATTGGCAAGCTTGTGGCTACTATTGTCAATCTCATCAACCATGCGGTTATATTGTTTAACAAGCTCCCCTATCTCATCATTTCCTCTATACGAGAGATGTTCACTTTTCTTTCCGACCTCAACAGAAGCAAGCCCGTCACCGAGCATTGCAAGAGGTGATGTGAGCCGTCCACTGATAAACACTGCAAGACCCATTGTAATAACTATAAGTAATAGTGTGAAATTAATAACAGCAACCACCAGATTTGATATCTCCTTTGCCAAAACACTTTGCATTCTGAAGTAGGGAAGATTCAGATATGCCAGGACTTTGTTGTCGGCATTGAAAAACGGAACATAAACTGACAGATATTCAAGGCTTCCGATTCTCTCCCTCTGATAATATTCACTCTTTTTATAGTCTTTTAGGTTAATAAATGCCATTTTATTAATCCTATGGCTTGTTAGGTTGCGGTAAAAAATCTCCGGTCGCGAAGTAGCAATGAGAAATCCGGTCTCATTATAAAGATTAATATCAGTAATAAAAATATTCGATAGTCTTATAAGTAACTCATTTAAAGAAGCATAGCTATCACTTCTCCAGTCAGACGAAAGATGATTTTCCATTGATAATTTCCCATCTAGTTCAAGATAAACTGAGTTCAGTTTGTCATTAATATTTTCATAATGCTTTGACTGGTACTGCCCGACAGTTAAAAATGCTACTACTATTCCGATTAAAATAAATGAGAATAATAGTATCCCGATAAAGGAGAGCTGTAACTTCTGTCGGAAATTAAAAATATTTGTGCTTCTTACAGCTGGCTGTCTGATTATCAGAATGATCAGGTTTGAAAAGAGGAGAATGAATGCAAAGAGGTAAGCAAAAGAGATGAAAAAATCGCCAATAGTCCTATCAGGTCTGGTTATCATTACAGTAGCATTTCCATTCTTATATAGAACATGCTTAAATCCATCTGTCGTGAAAATCCTGTAGTCCGACATTTTATCTACATATTCTGCATCAGTTTTATCATAAGGAAATTCGCCGGTCCGGAGTACCATCTCTCCATTAATATATTTAGCAAAAGAGTAATCCTTAAGCCCGGCATATCCATGGTATTTTTTATCCAGTAATAATTCAGAATAACCTGGTTGGAACACATTAATGTCACTGTATAGTTCAATGAATAATCCATTTGTACTTTTTCCCTCTGTCTTGAAATACAGTTTTCCCAGATAATATGACCTTCCTCCCTGGTTATCAATAAAATAAAACTCCGTGCCGGTCAGTTTATGACCATCCCTCTTTATTCTTTCATCAAAAAAATTAAAGCAGTTTTCAAATATTTCATTATCAACACCCAGCGACTCATCATCACGACATAACACAATATTAAAATTAAAATTGCCCCAATATCCGTTAAAATATGTTGTTTGAACGTAGTTCGATATTTTATCAAAATCTTCTCTGTTTGTATTGAAGGATTCCGATTTCATCATATCCTTAAGAACTGAATCATTGAAAATCTCAGGCCAGAGATCCAGTAGAAGATGCTCTGCTCCAGGGTCGTTTTCGGCTGAAAAGGAGAATGCCTGGATTTTGAGGTTTTCTGTCGTCCTTTGATCAGAAAGTATTGTAATAAAATAGAGTGAGTAAATTCCGAAAATCATGGATAAAATTACGCTCATATTAAACAATCCTACTCCTCTTTTAACAATGAACCAGATACATACAGCAATAATAAAATAGAAAAGTGTTAAAGGAATTAAAGTTGCCGTATCATGAAAATTTAAAGCTGCGAGAACAACCAGTGAAGGTATTATGGATAAAAAAATAATTTCATTCCGTAATAACCTAAAACTTTGAAATAATTTTAGAAGGAAGAAAACCGGAACGAGTAAAAGCAAGAATGCTGATGCAAAGCCTGCCATACTAAACATACTCAACTCCAGCACTTTATAAGTTTCAAAGTTAATATTTGAAGCTGAAATAAGTTGACTGAAGATCAAGTGAAATATATTTAATAACAGAGCACCCAGAATCAAAAAGATGAAAAGTAACAGATAGTTTTTATATGTATTTACAGCTGTTCTCTCGCGGAATGTAATATATCTGTAAAAAACACTGGAAAAGATTGCACCCAGAATACTTAGCAGCAACAAATGGCCCAGAGATGGGATAACAGCATTCAAAGAAAACCTGTAAGGAGAAAAAAGTTCAGTCTGAAATAGAACAAAAGGCTTACCGGTTAAGAGAATAAAAATATATATTAAAGAAAAAACAGACAGGGCTAAACCAACCGCAAGCAGGCTTCTATTCCTTTTGGTTAAAAATTTAACCAGTCTAAGAATCAGAAGAATTATAAGAACAAATACACTTGCCCATAAAAATAGAGGTATAAGAATAAAACAAGTATTCTCCCTTATTTCAGGGAATGTGAGTGCAAAAAGGAAGTCGCCTTCCTGATCATAAATATTAAATTCGGATATATCTTTATCTGTACTGAAACCAACATTCTCGGGTATCCTGAATTCCTTTTCAAATCCGCTTTTAATAATGTCATTTTCGAAACTGTAATCGGTACGTAATCTGAGCAATCCGACTATTTTTTCATTTCCGGCTTCGATTGTCTTGGTGAGAAACCAACCATTCTGTAAAAACACCAGAGGCTTCCCATATAACATATTGTCAAGCAGCAAAGGAACATCAAAGCCATTATCCGACCAATCAATTAACTTGTTATCTAAGTAGTAAAGTATAGTAATCCTATTCTGTTCTGCAATTGAAAAAGGATTATTCTCTGAAATAGGTCCGGCATGATCCTTGTTTGCAAGAATAGGTTTCATTTCATTGAGGCAATCCACCATTATTTTTTCTTTTGCTATAAGAGTTTTATTGAACATCCTTGTCCTGAATCGATATTCAAAATCGCTGAAATAGACAGATTCTGCGATAAGTGCCATCAATACAAGTACCAATGTTAGAATGACAAGAAATATACGATACCGATTACCTCTCATATTATGGTAATAAATTATTATTCATGGTGGTACGGTTCTCCTTTAATAATTGTAAATACCCTGTAAAGCTGTTCAAGAAACAATAATCGTACCAGTTGATGAGGGTAGGTCATTTTTGATAAAGCCATCCTGAAATCTGCTCTGTCATATACCTCCTCAGAAAATCCCCATGGGCCTCCGATAACAAATACAATGCGTTTCTTTGGGAACATAAATATTTTTTCCAGCCAGTCTGAAAATTCAATTGTTCTGAACTCCTTACCCCGTTCGTCCAGAAGTATAATATAATCATCATTGTTAATCGACTGAATAATTTTTTTCCCCTCTTTCATAATTTGTTCCTGAACAGGCATATTCCGGGTATTCTTAATATCAGGCAGAGTGATGATCTCAAAAACTGAGTATTTATTAATCCTTGAGGCATAAAGATCAACCACCTCTGCAATATTTTTATCTGTTGTTTTTCCTGTCTGCAATAAAGCGATTCTCATATAAAACGCGTCACCTTTGTTTCATAACTGAATTTACCATTCCTTACAAAAATAACAATTATAATATATGTATATATCATAAGCAGAATGTTTCGGAAACAGAGGTCGGAAGCTATACACCCTACACCGCAAACCGTAAGCTTATGCACAATCCTGATCATTTAAACGATATTGATGACTTAATTAGGGCATTTCTTAACCAAATTTATGCTAAATTTGTAGAGTCTTGAATTAAAGAGTCGGCAATAATTAAACTGATTTAAAATGAAATCCGTAAAAATTATTCCAGTGTTACTGTTTGTTTTCTGCAGTCTGGGTACCTCAGCACAGGAGCAGGCGAAAATTCCCGGAGGCATTTCAATAGCTATTAAAGCTGGCAATGCTGCTGAATTATCGAAGTACATGAATTCAACAATTGAACTTCTGCTTCTCGACAAGGAGGATTTCTATAAGAAAAATGTTGCTGAGACAATTCTTAAAGCTTTTTTTGCTGAATACCAGACTAAAGATTTTACTATCCGTCATCAGGGGGCAAAAAATGATGCTCAATATGCTATTGGTAATCTAAAGACTGAGAAAGGAGACTTTCGTGTCTATTTTCTTCTTAAAAAAGTTGATCAGGAATTGCTAATTCACCAGATACGTATTGAAGCTGACAATGGAAAATAAGGTTCTGCGGGAATTCATCTTAAGAAGCCTGGCAGAGGATCTTGGAGATGGCGATCACACTTCGCTTGCCTGTATTCATGAAAATAAAACAGGGAAAGCAAAACTCTTTATCAAAGAAAAAGGTGTGCTTGCCGGCGTAAGGGTTGCCGGAGTACTTTTCAACACAATCGATAAAGAACTTCAGTTTGATGTTGTATTGGAAGATGAAACTAGCATAGTACCTGGGGATATTGCATTTTACCTTTCGGGCAGCCAGCAATCAATTCTTAAATCGGAACGGCTGGTCCTGAATATTATGCAAAGAATGAGCGGAATAGCCACAAGAACTCAGGAATATGTGAGCAAACTTAACGGGTTAAAAACCAAAATTCTTGATACTAGAAAAACCACTCCCGGATTCAGGTTTCTGGAGAAAGAGGCTGTCAGAATAGGTGGCGGAATGAATCACAGAATGGGATTATATGATTTGATCATGCTTAAAGATAATCATATTGACTATGCTGGTGGAATTGATAAAGCAATTATCAAAACAAGGGTATATCTGAAGAATAATAATATGAATCTTAAGATAGAGGTTGAAGCAAGAAGTCTTAGCGATGTGAAAACAATATTAAAAGTCGGAGGAGTTGATCGCATCATGCTCGACAATTTCAGTATAATGGACACCATGGCTGCCGTAAAAGAAATTTCCGGCAAAGTTGAGACTGAATCATCAGGAGGAATCACACTCGACACTATAAGATCTTATGCTGAATGTGGTGTTGATTTTATTTCTGTAGGTGCACTAACACATCATGTCAAAAGCCTGGATATGAGTCTTAAAGCGATGTGAAAATGAATATCAGGGAGGTTACAGCTTTCAACAGAAGAGATAAAATAAGGAAACTGGTACTTCCCGGCTTTGATGGTGTCCCAATCAGTCATGTTATCAAATTTGTACTTAAAGGCTTCACAAAAGGGGTGCTCGTAACACGAGCATCATCAATTGCTTTCAACCTGCTTATGGCCTTACTCCCGGCATCAATTTTCCTTTTTACTCTTATCCCATTTATCCCGATACCAAACTTCCAACAGGAACTTATCAGACTCTTTGAGAGTATCCTGCCGGCAAATGTTTTTAAATTCCTGGAGACAACAATTATAGATATCATTACTGTAAAAAGTGGAGGACTCCTTCTTTTCATGTTTATTGCTACAGTTATATTCTCCACAAATGGGATCCATGCAGTTATTCATGCTTTTGTCGTTTCTGCTCATAAATTTAAGACCCGGTCATGGTTTGATCAACGAAAAATATCAGTTGTATTACTCTTAATTGTAGCATTTATGATTTCTATTGCCGGATTTCTGATAATTTTCGGGAAAATGGCAGTTAATCAGCTCGTAGACCTTCATTTAATTGAAAGGAATCTGGTAATCTATGTCCTTGTATTCCTTAAGTGGATACTTATTATCCTTCTGCTCTTTCTTGCTATCTCTTTCCTATATTACCTTGCCCCTGCAAAAAGAGCGGATTTCAAATTCTTTTCACCTGGTTCAACTCTTGCAACCTTGTTATTTATTCTTACCTCTCTCGGATTCTCAGCCTATGTAAACAATTTCGGCCAGTACAATAAACTTTACGGTTCAATAGGAACTCTGATGGTAATCCTTATATGGCTGTATCTTAATTCAATAGCCCTGCTTATTGGGTTCGAACTAAATGTCAGTATTAAATCTGCCCGTGCTGATAAATCTGAAAATGCTCCTCCTTTCAACTGCAATGAATAAACTCTCTGACAAGCTTCATTATCTCCTCATTTTTATTATATAGTTTTTCACTAAGCCCTTTATCATCAAATGCTTTCAGTTTTGAAGCAACACTTTCTATAACTCCCGACGGGAACACTCCGTCTTTTTCAAAGTATTCTCTTTGAGCCATAAGAGATTCGGCTGATTCCCAACATGATACTGGCAGAGACTCCAGTTTTCTATTCTTTGCTTCCTCACGAACTCACCCCCTTGTGTTTCCTCTGTTTGACTTTTTGTAATTTTTTTCATTACTTTCGGGTCGACAAAGCCACCATAATGAAAAAATGGATTTTATTACCTGTTCTTATTTTAATGATTAGTTGTAAAGGAGAAAATACAAAAACTTACTTTACACAAGAAAAGGCAGCAAAATACTTTAAAAGTATTGAAGAGATATGCAACAGGGATAGTGGAAACCTCTGGGGGGAAAACCTTTATGGCCCATTAATGTTTGTCGACCGCTCTAGCAGGAATATTATCACAAATCAGCCCGATAATGAGGGTCTTCTGAAAGAGAAGGATGGAATTTATATTGGTTCATATCCTAAAGAACTCATTATTAATAATGCTCCTGTAATATTTGGTGGAACCCTGTTTGCAATGACTCCCCTACCTAATAAAGAAGATGATTACAAGATAAAAACCCGGGCAATCCGGAGTCTATTTCATCGCTTCCAGAAAACTGAAGGTATTATATTTAATGGTTATAATACAAAAAATATGGATGAAAAAGAAGCTAGACTCTGGATCAAACTTGAATGGCGGGCTTTGAGAAAAGCAATAAATTCTGAAGGAGAGGAACGTCTGATAGCAATAAGAGATGCCCTGATATTTAAAGGTTCAAACAGAGAGCTTTATCAAAAGTATGCTGACAACGAAAACCGTTTTGAGACCTATGAGGGCCTGGCTACATTTACATATACAATGCTTTGTACAAATTCGCATGATGAGTATAAGAAGAAGCTTTTTGAGAATCTCGACAGGATTTACTCTATGCAGTCATACGCCAGGTCATACGGATATATTCATGGAGCACTATATGCAACACTTCTGTTTGATAAAGAATTTGATTTTAATAAAATTCAAACTGATAACTTTGACCTTGGAAATGCCGTAAAAGAACTATACAATATAGAATTACCTGCTATCTGCAGAGATGTGGCAGGAAGCCTGGCAGTAAATTATGATATCGAATATATTAATAAAGAAGAAGAAAAACGCTTATCAGATATCCAGGAAAGAATACATAAACAGATTAGTATTTTTACTGAAAAACCTGTTGTCTTCATTGAACTTGAAAGTCCATATTTCGACTTCGAACCTGAAGATATTCATTCCCTCGACACTCTGGGAACACTTTACAATGCAATGAGGGTATCAGATAACTGGGGAAAACTTACAATTGATAAAGGGGGTTGCCTTGTCTCAAATAATTTCAAATATCTCCGGATAACCGCAAAAGGATTTAAAGAAGACAGAAGCCATATCTCAGGTGAAGGTTGGCTGCTTATCCTTAACAGCGACTGGGTATTAGTTGAAGTTAATCAGAATTATTTCGTCAGGAAACTTATGCCATAAGTTAGTGTCTTGCGGTCTGGTGTGCGATTCCAGACAATCTGACATTACAGACCTTCCAACTCCTTTCTTCTCTCCTCCAGCGAATTTATCTTCATCTCTGCATCGCTCTTCTTCTTCCTTTCGAATTCTAAAACATTGGCAGGAGAATTCTGAACAAAGCGTTCATTATCAAGCTTTCTCATTACCGAGGAAAGAAACCCTCTGTGATATGTTATTTCTTCCCTGATTTTTTCAAGTTCTGCTTCAATATCAAGATTACCATTAAGTGGAACAAAGTACTCAGTTGTACCTATCATAAAAGAGGCAGCGCCTTCCTGTTTATCTGAAATAATTGAAATTGAGGATAAATTGGATAGTTTACTTATAACGGGGAGAAAATCAATGTCAGACACACTCTTTTCACTGCGGATAAGAAGTACAAGCTTCTCTTTATTTGGAATATTCTTATCCTTTCTGATTGATCTGACTGCGCTTATCGTCTCTTTAACTGATTCAAAGCTTGTGACAATATCTTTATTGTATTTTTTGGCTTCAGGCATACGGCTCACCATCAGACTTTCGCCATCATTTCTCTCAAGAATCAACTGCCATATCTCCTCAGTGATGAATGGCATGAAAGGATGGATTATCTTCAAAAGTTTATCAAACAGATCAATTGTGGCATCATAGGTAGCCCTGTCAGCAGGTTTTTGATATTCAGGTTTGATGATTTCGAGATACCATCCGGAAAACTCATCCCAAAATAATTTGTACGCAATCATCAAAGCTTCGGAAATCCTGAATTTTCTGAAGTTCAGATCAATTTCATTGATAGATTTCTTCATGACCTCATCCATCCATTGCACAGCAACTTTCGAAGAATCAGGCTGGTTAATCATTTCGTCAACCTTCCAGCTTTTAACAAGTCTGAAGGCATTCCATATTTTATTTGCAAAATTCCGACCCTGCTCCGGCAGACTATCTTCATACAGAAGGTCGTTACCTGCCGGGGAACATAATAACATTCCCACTCTAACTCCATCTGCTCCATATTTCTCAATAAGGTAGATAGGTTCGGGTGAGTTACCAAGCGACTTGGACATTTTTCTCTTCTGCTGATCCCTGACGAGACCGGTAAGATATACATTATCAAATGGTTTCTGCCCTCTATACTCATAGCCGGCAATTATCATACGGGCTACCCAGAAAAATAGTATCTCCGGAGCTGTAATAAGATCATTTGTGGGATAATAATACTTAATGTCTGCATTATCGGGATTATTGATACCATCAAATGATGTTATCGGCCATAACCATGAAGAGAACCATGTATCAAGTACATCCTCATCCTGATGCAAATTACTTTCCCTGAGTGCTGAATTACCGCTCTTTTCCCTTGCAAGCTTAAGCGCTTCGGAAAGATCCTCTGCTACAACAAATTCATTGTTATCATAATACCAGGCGGGTATTCTGTGTCCCCACCATAACTGGCGACTGATACACCAGTCATGCACATTCTCCATCCAGTGGCGGTAAAGGTTTTTAAACTTCCCCGGGTGGATATGAACATCATTACTTAACACAGCATCCAGTGCAGGCTCCGATAACTCTCTCATATTAAGAAACCATTGGAGCGAGAGCCTGGGCTCAATAACTGAATTTGTACGTTCCGAACGACCTATCTTATTATCATAATCTTCAACTTTAACCAGGGCTCCGCTTCTCTGAAGCTCCACTTTAGCCAGCTCTTTTGCTTTGAATCTGTCAACACCAATAAACAACCCTGCTCTGGAGCTGATTGTCCCATCCTCATTAAAGACATCAATCGATGGCAAATTATGCCTGAGACCAATCTCATAGTCATTGATATCATGTGCCGGAGTAATCTTAAGACACCCTGTACCAAACTCCGGATCAACATAACTATCAAAGATGAACGGCACCTCCCGGTTGGTCATTGGTACAATAACCATTTTACCTTTCAGGTGTTTGTATCTCTCATCATCGGGATTTGCACATACGGCAGTATCTCCCAGAATGGTCTCCGGACGGGTGGTTGCTACCATTACGTATCCATCCTCTCCAACAATCTTATAACGGACATAATAGAGTTTTGATTTTTCATCAGTATAGTTTACCTCTTCATCCGATACGGCTGTCTTTGCCTGAGGATCCCAGTTGACCATCCTTACACCTCTGTAAATAAGTCCTTTATTGAACAGATCGACGAAAACCTTAATAACGGAGTCATATCTCTTCTCATCCATTGTGAAAAGAGTACGATCCCAGTCGCATGATGCACCAAGCCTTTTAAGCTGCTCAAGGATTATACCCCCATGCTTATGGGTCCATTCCCAGGCATGATCCAGAAACTCTTCTCTTGTAAGATCGCGTTTCTCAATTCCTTCTTCCTTTAGCTTTGCAACAACCTTGGCTTCGGTTGCAATAGATGCGTGATCTGTACCCGGCACCCAGCAGGCATTCTTCCCCTGCATTCTTGCCCTGCGAACCAGCACATCCTGGATCGTATTATTAAGCATATGACCCATATGAAGTACTCCGGTGACATTAGGAGGAGGTATAACAATTGTATATGGTTCTCTTTCATCGGGAGTACTTTTAAAAAACCCATTATCCATCCAGTACTTATACCATTTGCTTTCTGCTTTGCCGGGTTCATATTTTGATGGAATATCCATTGTTTTTTATACTTTTTGTATCCTGAAATTTGAAATGCAAAAGTATGAAAATTAACGATAATATTTAATGTTGAAAGGCTGAAGGTGTTGAAAGGTTGAAATTAACCCATTAAACAAAATCTTAATAATAAGAAAAATCATTTATTTGGTATCCTAAATTATGTACTTTTGTCATACTGTTTTATTTAACACTTTATGCCTGAATAACATGCCTATAATATCAGATAAAGGCAAAGCGATGCCGGCATCACCAATAAGGAAGCTCGTTCCATATTCGGAAGAAGCAAAACGTAAAGGAAGGAAAGTCTATCATCTTAATATTGGACAACCCGACATCCCAACTCCTGAAGTTGCAATGAATGCACTCCGCAATATTAATCTGAAAGTTCTGGAGTACAGTCATTCAGCAGGCAACGAATCGTATCGCCGTAAGCTGGCAACATATTATCAGAAGATCGGGATTAATGTCGACCATACAGAAATGCTGGTAACCACAGGCGGATCGGAGGCTATCCTGTTTGCTTTTATGTCGTGCGTTAATCCCGGAGACGAAGTTATCACCCCCGAACCATTCTATGCCAATTATAATGGTTTTGCAACCACTGCCGGCATAAAAATTGTTCCTGTAACCTCCTATATTAAAGAAGATTTTGCCTTGCCTCCTATCGAAGAGATAGAAAAAAAGATCACATCCCGTACCAAAGGCATTATAATCTGTAATCCGAATAATCCTACCGGTTATCTCTACTCGAAGGAAGAACTTCTCAAACTGAGGGATATTGTAAAAAAACATGATCTCTTTCTTTTCTCTGATGAATCTTATCGCGAGTTCTGCTACGACGGGGCTGAACATTTCTCCTCGATGAATCTGGCAGGTATTGAAAATAATGTCATTCTGCTTGATTCTGTATCAAAACGTTACAGCGAATGTGGAGTAAGGATAGGCGCTCTTATTACAAAAAACAGAGAGGTCATTTCCACCGCTCTTAAGTTTGCACAGGCACGCCTCTCTCCTCCCGGACTTGGACAAATAGCAGGCGAAGCTTCAATTGATACTCCTGAGGAGTACTTTAAAGAGGTTAACAGCGAATATACCGCACGCAGAAACTATATGGTTGAGGCTCTGAATAAGATCCCGGGTGTATACTGTCCTAAGCCAAAAGGAGCGTTTTACACTGTTGTTAAGCTCCCTGTTGATGATGCTGACAAATTCGCACAATGGCTCCTTGAAGAGTTTGATTATAAAAATCAGACAGTAATGATTGCACCTGCTTCAGGCTTTTATTCAACACCCGGATCGGGTAAAAACGAGGTCCGTATTGCTTATGTCCTGAAAATAGATGATCTTAAGAATGCAATGGAGACCCTGGCTGAAGCATTGAAAGTATATCCGGGAAGAATTTAAAAGCCCCCCTGCCCCCCTAAAGGGGGGTTAATTCGGTAATATTCCGAAGGATTTTAGTTTTAAATAATTCTATTTTTGAAATTAATATAAAATTGTCAATTAATAAATATGTAATAACCTTAAAGAACGAGTATTAACCCCCCTTTAGGGGGGCAGGGGGGCCAGTCCAGGCTGAGCAAAAGCTATTCATTTATATAGCAGATACCTCTCCCTTATTTTGCCAAATTTCTCCAGCCCGGGCTTCCAGGTTTCTCTTATATCCTTAGCTGTCATTCCCTTCTGTATCTGTTCTCTCAGAACAGGTCCGCCTGCCAGAACATCAAAATAAGAGGTAAAAAATTTCTCTTTATCAGGGAAATCGTTATACGCATTTATTACCCACTCAAGATTAAGCTCAGGTTTTGGTATCAGTTTCTTTGCAACTGCGTCTCTGAGATCGGTTCCATAACAATTAACACCAAGATGAGGAGGATTCTTTGCACCAGGAACACTTTCAGGAGTAAAACTGAATCCTCTGTCGGGCAGCTCAGGACTTCCGAAAACCTGAAAGGGGAATGAAGTGCCTCTGCCACATGAGATAACTGTACCTTCAAAAAAACATATAGAAGGATAAAGGTAAACGGAGGTCTGGTTTGGCAGGTTTGGGGAAGGCTTGATCGGAAGTTCATAAAATGTTTTATGAGTGTAGTATTTACACTTAATAATCACCAGATCACATTGGACCCCATTTTTAAGCCCCCCCTCTCCGTTAATCATCTGAGCATATTCGCCTACGGTCATTCCATGCACAACCGGGACAGGATGCATCCCCACATAAGAGCTGTAGGCAGTATCTAGAATATTACCATCAAAATAGAAACCGTTCGGATTTGGTCTGTCGAGAACAATGCATTTTACACTGTTTTCAGCACAAGCTTCCAGGACATAATGGAGAGTCGATATATAAGTATAAAACCGTGCTCCCACATCCTGAATATCAAAAATTACAACATCGATACCGTCAATATCTTCAGAAGTTGGTTTAAGATGTGATCCATAAAGACTTATTAACAAAACACCTGTTTCGGGATCTTTGCCATCCTCAATTCTTTCCCCGGCATCTGCCAGATTTCTGAATCCATGCTCCGGGGTGAAAATCACCCGTAGGTCAATGCCAATGTATAAGAGGTTATCAACAAGATGTGTCTGTCCGACCATGGAAGTCTGATTCGCAACGACTGCAACTGACTTACCTTCAATCATTTTTCTGTAAAGCTCAATCTGATATGATCCGGGGATTGGATTTCTCTTTGCACCTAAGCAGTATGAAGATACGGCAACTAAATGTAAAAGAAATATTGTAAAGTAAACCTTTCTCATCTTATTAATGTTTTTGTTATGTAAATCTAAGATTTTTTTGTATAAGTGATTTTTATGATTGTTTTTTATAATGTTTTAAGCCTTTTGTCTTTTGTCCCCGCCGAAGCGGGATCTCCGCTGCGCTTCGACTTTTGTCTTTTTTGATGTTTATGAATTAATCAGACTAGAGGTTAAACAAAAAAAAGTTACATTATTTTCTTAAATTTGAAAACTTTATTATCCAATGAATCTGCCATATTTCATAGCCCGGCGTCTTATTAAAGGAAGACGTGAAGAGACATCATTTTCACGTCCAATAAATGTTATTGCAATAATTGGAATTGCTATGGGTCTTGCTGTTATGATACTTGCAGTATCTATCCTTACAGGTTTTAAAAAGGAGATCAGGGAAAAAGTTGTAGGATTCGGATCACATATTCAGATCATGAATTTCGATTCAAACATCTCACTTGAAACAACACCAATAAGTGAAAATCAGGAATTTGTTCCTAAAATTAAACAGATCCCCGGTATCAGGCATATGGAAGTATTTGCTACAAAAGCAGGAATCATTAAGACTGATGAGGATATTCAGGGTGTTGTGCTTAAAGGCATCGGAAGTGATTTTGACTGGAGTTACTTTAGCAGCAATATGATTGATGGATCAGGGTTTACTGTAACTGATACAAGCCGCACTGATAAGGTGATTATTTCCAAAAAGATATCCGATATGTTACGGTTAAAGAGAGGAGATTCATTTGCAATGCATTTTATCCAGGACCCTCCCCGTCAGAGAAAATTCACTATCAGTGGTATATATGAAACAAGCCTTGAGGAGTTTGATAAAATGTATGTTTTTTGTGATATCGGACATATCAAGCGACTCAATGGATGGGATGAGGATATGGTAAGTGGGTTTGAAATATTCATTGATGATTTTGATCATCTTGATGCCATGACAACTGCCATAAGGGAAGCAATAGGATATAAAATAACAGAAGAGGATACAAAATTTAAGGTTACTAATATCAGGATTAAATACCCCCAGATCTTTGACTGGCTAAACTTTCAGGATATTAACGTTATCATAATTATTTTGCTCATGCTGGTAGTAGCGGGGTTTAATATGATATCCGGATTACTTATTCTGATTCTGGAAAAGACTAATATGATAGGTGTCCTTAAAGCACTTGGTTCTGAAGATAATTTAATACGGAGAGTATTTCTGTATCAGGCTGCTTATCTGATTGGCAAAGGACTATTATGGGGTAATCTGATAGGAATTGGACTTGCATTTCTTCAACTTAAAACAGGTATTCTTTCACTAGATCCTAGCTCATACTATATTAAAACTGTTCCAGTTAACCTTGAGCTTGCTCATATATTATTACTTAATGCAGGTACAATGATTGCTATAATTATAATGCTCCTTGTGCCTTCGCAACTGATAAGCAGGATAACACCTGTTAAGGCGATAAGGTACGATTAGAAACTAAGACAAAATAATGTCTCTTTATTAGGAACCGATCTGACTTTCAGGTTTCCACCATGAGCTCTCATTATCTGTCGTGAAATACTTAATCCAATCCCTGATCCGTTCTGCCTTGTCGTAAAGAAGGGGACAAATATCTTATCGAGATTTTCCCTCTCAATACCCGGACCATTGTCAATAACACATATCTCGGGATTTTGATTAATGCCTTGGTTTGCGCTGATCAAGATTTTTCCCTTAATGTTATTTCCAAAGGACTCAAGTGCATTCTTAATCAGGTTGATAAGAACCTGGGAAATAAGATTCTGATCAGCTAAAATCTCCAGATCAGGATTCTTAAACGAAAATGAAAGCTCCATACGATCACTCCTTTCGAGGGAATTATAAAGAACTCGCACCCGGTCCATCAGGTCAGCTGCCCTGAAGAGTTTTTTATCGGGTTCAGGTACCCTTGTCAGTTTCCTGTAAGATTCAACAAAAGACATCAACCCCTTTCCCTGATCCTTGATGACATTTAAACCCTGCAGTGTAGTAGCAATTGTTTTATTCGTAATCTGGTCTGGTGAAACAGGTTCTCCTCCCCTGCTATATATTACAGACAAGCTTTCTGAAAGGGATGTTATAGGAGTTATGGAGTTCATAATTTCGTGCATCAATACCCTTATCAGTTTCATCCACGATTCAAGCTCTTTCTCGTCGAGTTCACTCTTTATGTCCTGTATTGAAAGAATGATCATCTCACTTTCTTTAGTTTTAAAAGATGTCGCCTTTAAAGAAAGTTGTATTTCACCCTGTTCTGTTCCCAAGCCGATCAGTCTTCTCTCATCCGGCTTAATTGTCTTAATCGCAAGAAAAAGTTTCTCATCTATTCTTTCAATCTGTTGAAGATGGGTAAGAACTTCCGTTGAAAGCAGTCTCTTTGCCGTTGAGTTTGCATGAAGAATAAAACCTTTGTCATTAAATGTGACTATTCCGGTGGCGAGGTGTTCAAGAAGAATCTGAAAGTACTGCTCCTGGCTCCTGTTCTCCAATTTTAACTGTTGTATCTGCTGGTTCACCCTGTTCATACTCTTATAAAGTTCGCTGAACGTTTTATTTGAAGTATCAATTGGGAAAGAGAGATTTGAATCATCATTTCTTACTGAATCGAAAAAAAATCTGATTTTTTTATTAGTTGTATTTAGGTACGATACGAGGCTGACTGTTAGAAAAAGAATTGCAAGAAAGCAGATCAGTGAATAACGTAACGATTGATCCCTGACGATGAGGAATCCCAGGAGAACAGACAGTAGAACGATCAGAGATACTCTTATTACAATATTAAGGTAGAAATTTCTGCTTATCATTGGTCATGTTTTTTAAGCCTGTTGTAGAGTGTTTGCCTGGTTATCCCAAGTTGTTCCGCTGCAGCACTAAAGTTACCATTATTTTTTTCAAGTGCCTGTTGAATCATCATCATTTCCATCTCTTCAATAGTGGTGACCGATTCGCTGTTAGAGATAGTATTTGTACTCCTCAGATAAATATCATCCGGCTTAATAATATCCGTCTCACTTAGAATCACAGCTTTTTCAATTGTATTCTGTAGTTCCCTTATATTCCCTGGCCATGAATATTTAAGCAGTTTCTCATGTGATTGCTGCGTTATCTTAAGGTTTGGCTTATTATACCTTGAAGAGTATTTTCGAAGAAAAAATTCGGCTAATACTGTGATATCGTTCCCTCTCTCTCTAAGTGGTGGTAATTCAACCTGAATTGTATTTATCCTGTAGAGCAGATCTTCCCTGAATAGTCCGTTCATAACCATGCTTTCGAGGTTTCTGTTTGTAGCGCAGATAAGGCGTATATCGACAGGGATCATCTGATTTGAACCTACACGCGAGATCTCCCGGTTCTCAATGGCTGAAAGCAGCTTAGCCTGTAGATGGAACGACAGGTTTCCTATCTCATCCAGAAAAAGAGTTCCTTTATTGGCAATTTCAAACTTACCCGGCCTACCCTCATGGGCGTCGGTAAAGGCACCTTTTATATGCCCAAATAATTCACTTTCAAAGAGAGTTTCGGTTATTGAACCCATATCAACGGTTATCAGAACTTCGCCAGATCTGCCCGAAAGTCGATGGATCTCCTGGGCAATCAGCTCCTTCCCTGTTCCGTTCTCGCCAGTTATCAAAATATTGGCATCTGTTTTTGCTACTTTTCTGACAAGATTGAGAACATTTATTAGCTGGGCTGACGATCCTATTATATGTCGCTGGTCACGATTAAACTCTTTCTTCAAACCTGTTTCTCTCTCTTTCAGCTGTTTAACTTCCTCTTTTGACAGATTAAGCTGGATTGCAAGTTTTAATGTGGCCAGTAATTTGTCATTATCCCAGGGCTTAAGAACAAAGTCAGCTGCTCCTGACTTCAGAGCTCTGACTGCCAGGTTAATATCACCATAGGCTGTGATCATCACTACAGAAACATCAGGATGGGTCTCTTTAATTCTTTCCATCCAGTATATACCTTCATTACCGGTATTGACACCAGCATGAAAGTTCATATCGAGGATTACGAGGTTATAATCCGTTTTTCGTAATTCAGCTGGTATCAGGTTAGGATTCGAAATAAGAGTAACCATGTTAAATTCAGGAAGCAGAAGTATTTCCAGAGCACTCAGGATGCTTTTGTTGTCATCAACCACCAGGATATTGCCTTTTTCAGGTTTCATTTAAAAATTCATTTTATTTACCACAGAGTTTCACAGGGTAAAAACGGAGTTTCACTGTTTAAGGTATTATTCTTCAACCTTATTACGATTAAGTAAATTAATGCTGCGATTTACTCCGTGCTAATCCGTGTATAACTCCGTGTTAATCCGTGGTTAAAAGTATTGTATTTTATAAACAAAATCAACATTATGTCAAATATTTTTACAATAAACTGTAAAATATATTTACTATTGTACAATTAAACTAATATTAACTTATTCTATATCTGACACATACAATTATGGCATAATTATAGCATTATATTATAAGGTAAACATAAATCCATGAAAGCAACAGATTTCAAAATCGCGGTTAGAAATATTTTGCGGAACAAAGTTCATTCTTCAATCAGCATCCTGGGATTAGGAATCGGCCTCGGCTGTATAATAGTATTAATGGCTTTATTAGTCCATGAAACATCTTTTGACAAATTCATTCCTGATTACCGTAATGTTAACCGAATTCTTTTCGGACAGTCATGCAACACTCCATTCCCCTTAGCAGAGGAAATGAAAAAAGATTTTCCTGAGGTAAAGGAGTTTTTCAGGTATTGCCAGGGTTATAATATACCAATTAAAAATGAAAAGAATGAACTGGTATTAGATCAGGATTTTGGATTTGCCGATACTTCGATCTACAAAATCCTGGGAATTAAGCCCATTGCAGGTACATCGGCAAATACAATTTCCGAAATAGCTATTTCTGAAAGGACAGCATTAAAATATTTTGGGAATAAATCTCCCCTGGGTTCAATTCTGCAGGTAAAAATTAACAACAATGAGCTTGTCAGTCTATCTGTTTGCGGTATTTACAAGGAATTGCCCCCTAATTCAACACTTTATCCTCAGTTCATTGCAAATATCAGGCTATCTGAGAAATTGTTAGCTAATTTTCAAAACCAATTGGGCGAATATGGAGCAGGAGTCACCTCAGCTTTGAACTGGGATAATGCCTGGTTTTTTTCCTATGTAGTTCTTGATAAAAACTGTGACAAGAAAGCTCTTGCTTCAAAAATGGTGAAATACAAAGAATTATTAAGCAAAAACTGGAATAAAGATCAGGAATACAGTTTGCAGCCGGTAAGTGAGATCTATTTAGGATCTTCAGGATTAACAGGCGGCAATCAGTTCTACCGGACAGGAAATCCCAATGAACTTAAATATTATTGGGCAATATCGTTTATGATACTGCTTATATCGCTTACAAATTATATTTTTCTTACAAGGGCGGCAACATCACAAAGGCTTAGAGAACTTGGAACCAGAAAAATACTGGGGGCTTCCAGGGGTATTCTCAGAAAACAAATCTTGCTCGAATCAATGCTTGTTACTATCCTCAGTCTCATCCCTGCAACATTCGTAATCGATTCAGGAATGACTTTTATAAACAATACTCTAAACAGGACATTATCCAATGCTGTTTTTACCAATCCTTTAATGTGGTTATTGCTGGTATCTGTTGTAATTTTTACAGGTACAACATCAGGTCTTTTAATCGGTTCGAAGATTTCACGTATTCCTTCCCTTGTATTGCTCTCAGGCAAAACTTCAGACAGATACAGGTCAAAAAAATGGAATTACTCCTTTCTCATATTTCATTTCAGCATTTATATAATTCTGGTGGTAAGCGTTTTAACTGTAATAAAACAAATCAATTATTCCCAGAGTAATTTAAAAGGGATCGATCCAAAAAATATTTTGGTCTGCGACTTGAACTCAGCTAAATTACAAGCATCATTTACCACTATCTGCAACGAAATGGAAATGATTCCAGGAGTTATTAAAGTTGCAGGCTCATCATTTATTCCTCCTTTCAATTATTTTTTACCAATTACTCTGGCTAATCCGGAAGGAGAGAAAGTAAGATTTGACGGTTTGATAATGGGAGAAAGAATGACTGAACTACTTGACATAGATGTTATTGAAGGAGAACCTTTCGGTAAATATCAACCAGTGCCAATGGACGTTCTTTTCAATGAATCAGGAGCTAAAGAATACAACATAAAAGTAGGGGATAATTACCTTGGGGTATTCCATGTCAGGGGAATTGTAAGAGACTTTAATTCACATTCGCTTCATACATTGATTCAACCAATGGTAATTATTCAGCAAAATCCCGAAAAGATGGGACTTGTCGCTATAAAGACTGATGGAACTAATGATAATGCCGTAATTAAAAGGCTCAGGGAAGTATATACCCAGATTGCCCCTGATGAATATTTTGAAGTAAATCATCTGACTGATCAGTTAACCGATTTCTACTCAAGTGAAAGAAACCAGGCCAGGATTATGGGAGCTTTCTCGATTCTGGCAACAGTTCTTGCAATAATGGGTCTGTTTGGTATTGCACTTATAAGTATTTCAGGAAAAACCAAAGAAATTGGTTTAAGAAAAGTAAACGGATCTTCTGTAATTGAAGTGATATATCTGCTAAATAAGAACTTTGTTATATGGGTATTCGGAGCCTTAATAGTAGGAATACCTGCATCATATTACCTAATGTCGACTTGGCAGAACCGATTCGCTTACAAGACAGAATTAAGCTGGTGGATTTTTGCATTAGCATCATTATCTGCAATTCTCATCGCAGTATTAACAGTTAGCTGGCAAAGCTGGAGAGCAGCTACCAGGAACCCTGTTAAAGCGCTGAGATATGAGTGATTCTCAGAAAATAAAACAGTTATTCTGAAATTAAAACGGAAATTTAAAATAAAACAGAATTATAAAATGAAACTTCTATTAAAATCAATAATAAGGAGCTTCATCAGAAAACCAGTTACCAACCTGATTAATCTGTTGGGGTTGACTATCAGCTTTGCACTAGTTATCATTCTGTCAGCATACTGTTACAGCGAGCTTACCACTGATTCCTATCAAAAGAATGGAGATAATGTTTATCTCTATTTGTCGTCAGATGACGATATGTATACTCCGGGTGTTCTCAAGGACCACATCGACATGAAAGTTCCTGGTGTTGAATCTACGATAAGGATAACCGGAACCTGGGATACCCCGGTTCTGCAGGCCGAAAACAGCGCGCCCATAAACTCCGACCTGTTATACGCCGATGAAGGTTTCTTCAGGTTCTTTACCTATGAAGTTGTTGAAGGAGATCCTGAGTCCGCCCTTAGAGACCCTTTAACTATAGTTATTACAAAGACCTTATCCAACAAGCTCTTTGGAAAAGAACAGGCCATTGGTAAGATCGTCCGGTTAAATAACAGCAAAGAAATGACTGTAAGAGCAGTGATTGAAGAGCCAAAATCAAATTCTTGCTTAAGGTTCAGTGCCTTGACCTCTATGGCAACTCAAAAGATCGTTCAGGGAGAAGATGGGGAGTATACAGATTGGGGATGGTGCGATTTCCAGACATTTCTTCTCTTAAATAATGACATCAAGCCTGGGGAGACTGAAAAAACTATCCTTAATATAATCCCTGCTGATTTTCAGAAAGATTACAAAAACGCGAAGCTTGTTCCCTTAAAGAAGATATACTTTTCAAAATTTATGCTTTTCGGATATCCTTATCTTGTAAGTGCGAATAAGCAGAAGGTTATACTTCTGGCCATGGTGGCGATACTTGTTTTGATAGTCGCACTGGTTAATTTCATTAACATATCTTCGTCACAATGGCTGGGACGAATAAGACAAACAGGTATCTTAAAAATTGTTGGTGCCAGACGATCTGCAATATTCCTGAATATACTCTTCGAATCATTTTTCTTCTTCCTGATCGCTCTGTTGATCGCGGTTGATCTGGTAAATTTAATTAATCCATTCATCAGGGAATATACCGGGATACACTACAGCCAGAAAATGACTCTTTCTCCCGGTTTTATACTAATCTCATTAACAGCTATCCTCGTATTGAGTGTGATTTTCAGCATTATTCCGGCGTGGAAAATTTCTTCATCCAATGCTATTGATAATTTGAAAAACAGGGTAGAAACAAAGCGATCGAACTTTTCATTGAGTGGAGTTCTGGTTACTCTGCAGTTTACAATAGCCATAGTACTGATTGCATTTACTGTGCTGGTACAAAAACAGGTAAAATATGGGAGCACTAGCCTGGGCTTCAATCAGAAAAACATTATCGGAATTAAACTGACTCCGCAGCTGGACAAGAAAAAAGATGTGTTTGAAAAGCTTCTTCTGGAAAAGCCGGCTATCAATGAAGTTACATTTACTCAGTATTTTCCGGGAAAAGACATATCCCAGTGGGGAGTGCAAATGGACATTAATGGTGAGAAGAAACAGCTGAATTTTGACACATTCAGCGCTGATGCCGCGTTTTTTAAAATAGCAGGATTACAATTGGTTAAGGGACGTTTTTATACTGACTCACTATCTACTGATAAAATGAAAGTAGTGGTCAATGAAACATTTATCCGTGAAAATAATTTAACTGATCCATTAGGTACAACTTTCTTCATGGGAAAACGTGTCTATGAGATTATTGGTGTTGTGAAAGATTTCCATTTTCAGCCTGTCAATCAAGGTATTGCATCACTCGCTATAAGAAATGAGAATTATGCTTCCTATTGTCTTGCAAGTTTAAAAACAAGCAGTTTTAAATCATTACAAGGCCTCCTAAAAGATATCAAAACGACAACCACCGGACTTTCGCCATCTTTCCCGGTAGATGTAAGCTTCTTCGACCAGGCTGTCGAAAATATGTACCAGTCTGAACTATTGTTCCACCGCACTTTCTCCCTTTTTGCCGGATGTGCCATTGTGATATGTTGCCTTGGTATTCTGGCTATGTCATTGTTTGGCTGTCAGCGTCGCATAAAAGAAATTGGTATCAGGAAGGTGAACGGAGCCAAAGCGTCAGAAATACTGGCAATGTTAAACAACGATTTTGTAAAATGGGTTGCCATTGCTTTTGTAGTTTCTTGTCCCATAGCATGGTATGCAATGTATAAATGGCTTGGAAGTTTTGCATACAGAACAGGATTAAGCTGGTGGATTTTTGCACTGGCAGGGTTTATTGCACTGGGAGTTGCTCTGCTTACGGTGAGCTGGCAGAGCTGGAGAGCGGCTAGCAGGAACCCTGTTGAGTCTCTACGATATGAGTAACAATCACTAATAAATTGAAATAATATGTTTAAATATCGATTGAAAATTATTTTCAGGAGTTTGTTAAGTAACAAACTCCACTCAGCATTAAATGTTGCCGGATTTGCGATTGGTATTTCATCTTTTATTCTGATCCTCTTATATGTTGATCGGGAATTAACCTACGACAGATTTCATAAGAATTTCAGCAACATTTATAAACTGACTCTTGGAAATGAATTTAATACTATGGCTCCTTTTGCAGTAGTAATGAAAGATAAAATACCTGAAATCAAGAAGATCGTAAGAATTGATTATGATATGGGCGGAGGAGTATCTCCAATATTAAGAGTCAAAAAGGGCGATGAGAACAAATCATTCCAGATAAAAGATATTATTTATGCCGATAGTACATTTTTTGATATTTTCACATTCAACCTGATTCAGGGTGATCCAAAAACATCTTTAACCGAACCCAATTCCATTATTCTTACAGAGAGCACTGCTAATAAAATTTTTGGGGGAGATAATCCCATTGGAAAAACAATAGAATATATTGGCACAAATGAAAATCCCAGATTAAATTATACAGTAACTGCAATAGTCAAAGATATTCCTGACAATTCTTCAATAAAATTTAATGGTATAGTGTCGTTCAACACCCTAAAATCTATAAAACCCGCAGGCATTGATGTGGATGATGATTTCCTGAACTGGACATACGATACTTATGTCTTAATAAACAATCCAAATTCGATAGATCAACTTACAAAAAAAACAAATGACATATGGCTGAATGACATATCGAAAAACAGAGATATTAAACTTGATGGACAATCTATAAGTGAATATTCTTCAGGATTTGTCAGTTTAAAAGATGTCAATTTTTTCAAAAACAACAAACTTAAATTTATTTATCTTATTCTATCTGTAGGGATATTCATAATCATCCTCGCTGTTATCAATTTTGTAAACCTGTCCATTGCGAAAGCATCACTACGTAAAAAAGAAATCGGGGTGAGAAAAGTTACAGGTGCGACCAGATATGAACTTTTCAAACAATATATAGGTGAGACACTTGTGCTTACTTTTATAGGGGGTTCCGTTGCATTGGTTATTGTATATTTTCTGATGCCGTTATATGAAAAAATAACAGGGATTTCAACTTCTTTTAATCCTTTTCAGCACCCAATAAGTATCCTAATATTTATTTCAGGACTGATCTTAACAGGTATTATAGCTGGAATTTACCCTGCTCTTTTTCTTTCTGCATTTAATCCTGTTGCAATCTTAAAGGATGCAAAGATCAGAAGTAACAATAATAAATCTGTTACACGTTTCCTGATTATTTTTCAATTTGTTATCTCAACAACTTTAATTCTAAGTACTATTATCATATCAAGACAAGTCAGGTATATGAGGACCGAAAATGTTGGATTTGATAAAAACTATATTATTCAATGCCGGCTTACCCAGGGTATCAGAAACAAATACGAAGTTTTTAAGCAGTCACTACTTCAAAATCCGAATATCCTGAATGTTGCTTCTTCAAGTGATAATGGTCTGGCTGAGAAATTTCACATGAGTCTCTCTGATGAAATTAATGGAGTTGAAAAGTCATTTTATGCTATGGCAGTTGACCCTGCTTATATAAGAACTATCGGTCTCAATATTATTGAAGGAAGAGACTTTTCAAGTGACCTGGAGTCAGATAAATATAAAACGGTAATTTTAAACGAAACGGCTGTAAAATATTTCGGGCTTGACAACCAGGCATTGAATTTTGAAATAGAAATGCTAAACACTAAGGCAAGGGTTATAGGTGTTATTAAAGACTTTCATAATGAATCGTTCCAGAAAAAAATTAGTCCGCTTGTACTTTGGTATGTCCCTGGCTGGAATAGTAACCTTAGTATCAGGATTGGCAGTCATAGCAACCAGGAGACAATTCAATTCATTAAAAAACAATGGGATGAACTCTCTCCTGAAATTCCGTTTGAATTTCAGTTTTTAAGCGACAGATACAATGGATTGTATAAAGATGAGGACAAATTTAATTTACTCATAGGCTATTTTTCAATAATTGCTATACTGATAGCTTGTTTCGGATTATTCGGACTGGTTTCGTTTTCGACAGAACGGCGTTCAAAAGAGATCGGTATCCGTAAGATAAACGGAGCAAAAATCTCCGAAATCCTTCTCTTATTAAACGGTGATTTTATTATCCTCGTCATTGTCTCTTTAATAATTGCTGGTCCTGTTGCATGGTATGCCATGCATAAGTGGTTACAAAATTTTGAATATAAAACAGAAATAACCTGGCTGATATTTGTATTAGCAGCAATAATTGCTCTTGGGATAGCATTACTTACCGTAAGCTGGCAGAGCTGGAGGGCGGCAACGAGGAACCCAGTTGAAGCATTACGATATGAGTGATTTAACAAAAAACGGAGTTGGAAGGGGGAGATTGCTTTGTCCCGCAGTGTGAGACTCGCAATGACTGAAGAATTAATTAAATGTAGCAATGAAGAATCTGAAAATAATATTACGTAGTATTCTCAGACAGAGATTAAACTCCGGTATCATTGTCATCAGTCTGGCCATAGGGATAGCCTGTTTTAACATGATAATTATGTTCATCAGCCGCGAGTTAAGAACAGACACATTTCATAATAAAGCCGATCAGATTTACGCACTAAAATGTGATGATCCATGGGTACCGGGAGGTAAGATGTACCACTGCCGAATCGGATCCGCTGAATATATGAAGAAAAATTTCGCCCAGGTCGAAGATTTCTGTCGTATAAATGCAGCCGGTTCACAGAAAATTCTTGTTAATGAGGAAGAATATTTTGACAAACCTAAGATCATTTCAACAAGTTCAAATTTCTTCGATTTCTTTTCTTACCGGCTTTTAACCAATAATCCTGAAACAGCATTAGAAGCAGCGAACAACATCGTAATATCACAGGATTTAGCAATAAAATATTTTGGTTCCGTTGATCCGCTTGGGAAAATAATTACTTTTTTCAATCGCGATAAAGAGGAACAAATGGTAGTAACAGGGATATTTGAAAAGCCTGTTGACAATACACAGATAGAATTCGATATGGTACGGCTTATAGGTGAATCAGATAGCCGTTGTTACGTAAGATTGACTAAAATGGCTTATCCGGCAGAGCTGGAAAAACTCTTCAAGGATAAAAAAGAGACTATTCCTTCAATATATAGCGGTACACCCGGGGCATACTACCTGAAACCTTTAAAAGAGGTCTACTTCGACAGAGGAAGGAACACTAGTTTTGAAGCAGGCAGGGATAAAACAGACTTGTGGATTGCCCTTATAATAGGCCTGATGATTATTGGCATAGCCTCCTTCAACTATCTTGGATTATTAGCCAATAACCTTATTGAAAAAACCAAAGAATATAATATCAGAAGGATAAATGGCGGTTCTACATCCAGTTTCATTCTGGACTTTATGGTTGAAAACCTTATTATTATTGCTGTTTCTTTTATACTCAGTCTGCTCCTGATGCAGGAAATGGTCCCTTTCTTCAATGAAATGACGGGCAGTAATATTACTGAAAGATTTATATTGCAGGGAAGCCAAATCTCTTTTCTGCCGGGAATAGTATTTATCCTGTTATTCATGACCTTTCTGTTTGTTTTGTACAGAATCCAATCTGATTTAAACACTATGTCTTTAAAGCCCGGACAGGAAAAGAGTTTCAGTAGTGTTCATTTTCCTGTTTTCAATATCTTACAACTGGCAAGTTCTGTGGCATTAATAATATGTTCCATAATCATTATTAAGCAGATGAGTTTTATAACCAACAAGCCTATTGGTCTGGACAAAGAGGTTATTGAGGTAAAATTACCTGCTACGTATGCTGACAAGGCAGAGCTTTTCAAAGCCGAACTGATAAAGAACAGTTCAATTGATAAGGTCTCTGTAGTTGGCACATCTCCATTGCTTGAGCACTTTGTGCTTTTGATAGACTACAAAGAAAATGGAGTAGAAAAACAGTATGCACCTGCAGGTTTTTCAGGAGATGAAAACTACATTAAAACTCTTGGACTTACTCTCGTTAAAGGATCAGCCTTTTCGGAAAACATAGCTTCAAATAAAGGTAAGTGTCTTATTAATGAGTCATTTGCGAAACTATTTACCGGTGAAGATTTGATTGGCAAGAATACGCCCGGAATGGATGATAAGGTTGTGGTTGGAATTGTAAAGGATTTCCACTACTCAAGCTTGAAATCATATGTGGAGCCTGCTTTCATCTCATTTGATAACAAAGGCAGTCATCTTATGGTAAAAGGTGCTGAAAATCAGGCCATACAGACCAGGGAAACAATAGCCGGGGTATGGAAAAAGCTTATTCCTGATTACCCGGTAAACATTGAGTCAATAGGTGATCGCTATGAATGGTTTCATCGTAATAATAAAAACTATATCAGGTTGATTGGTGCTTGCTCTCTTATCAGTCTCTTCTTATCGATGATTGGATTATTCGCTATATCATACCAAACGAGTCGTTATCGTACAAAAGAGATAGGTATTCGAAAAATAAACGGGGCCAGGATTTATGAAATATTGGCTATGCTCAACAACAACTTCGCTAAATGGGTAGGTATTGCCTGCATCATTGCTTTTCCTGCTGCATGGTATGCTATGCATAAATGGTTAAATAATTTTGCCTACAAAACCGAATTTAAGTGGTGGGTTTTAGTACTCGCAGGTATGACTGCCCTCATTATTACGCTTCTTACTGTTAGCTGGCAAAGTTGGAGGGCTGCAACGAGGAACCCGGTTGAAGCTTTGAGGTATGAGTAGTATACCCATATCCAGACCTGGGGGAGGAGATTGCTTCGTCCCGCGCAGGCGGGACTCGCAATGACAATAGACTCAATAGAATAATATAGAATATGACAATTAAAAACATCAGGCTGGCTTTTAGAAATCTGCTGCAGAACAGAGGGATAAACAGTATAAATATTATCGGACTGGCTATCGGAATAATGGCTGTGTTGCTGATTTACCAGTACATTGGCTTCGAAAGAAGTTACGACAGGTATTTTGATAATGCAGATCGTATTCAACGGCTGGTCTTCTACAGATACTACCAGACCGGACTTGATAAGAGTGTTGGCAATAACTATATAGTCGGCCAGACAGCATATGAAAGAATTCCGGCAATTGAAAATTTCTGTCGCTGTAAAAGAGAAACCCAGTTTATACAGGCAGGTGATGAGATATTCAAGGAAGAGAGAACCCTGTTTGCCGACAGTTCATTATTTGACATATTTTCCTATAAGGTCGTTTCAGGAAATAAAAGTGAATTCCTGAGGAGTCCAGATGTTGCTATTATTACTGAATCGCTCGCTAAAATATACTTTGGAAATGAAAATCCTGTGGGTAAGATAATTTATGGAGTGAATCCTGGGAAGAAGCCATTACTTGTTCAGGGAGTTATTAAGGATGCAAAACCCAATTCACATCTTAAGTTTGATTTAGTAATTTCTTTATCAACTATTACCAATAAATCATATTGTTATACATGTAATAATACAAACACTTATTTTCTTCTGCGTAAAGATGCTGACCCAATTGCTATTGCTGATCAGATCACTTCGCTTGCAAAGGAGTATTTCGTGTCGATTAAAAGTGAACTTACCTATCCTATTGAATATCACCTTCAACCAATATCCGATATACATCTACATTCCAATTATCGTTTTGAACATGAAGCTAACGGGAATAATAAATATTTGTCTATTCTCCTGGCAATTGCTTTATTAATTCTTATAAGTGCAGGATTGAATTATTTTAATCTTTATTCATCCATAATAAGTCGCAGGATAAATGGGATTGGGATAAGGATCATAAATGGAGCATCGGGAAGAGATACAATATCAGAATTTATCACTGAAGCTCTTTTGACAGGATTAATCAGTCTGCTACTGGCATTTATATTACTTGATTTGTTATTCCCTTTCTTCGGGAATTACCTTAATCTTGATTTTGGAATGGAATCGCTTTTTCAATTTAAGACCTGGTTATTGCCAATCTCTATCCTGATCATTTTGAGTGTTCTTTCCGGTATAGTGCTGGGAATCAGAACCTACGGAATTGCTCCTGTATCATTTATAAGGAAGGAATTATTTCACAATAACAAGAAATTTACCACCAGATTATACATAGTGATACAATTTATTATCGCAATTATTCTGATTGCAGGTACTATAGGAGCTTTAAAGCAGATTAATTATATGCAGAAAGATGCTTTTACAATGAACATCGATCAGACTCTTGTTGTAAAAAGACCGGTGGCACGAGACTTCAATCTCGCCCAGATCTCATTCCAGGAGTCTCTCCTTAAATTGCCTGAAATAACAGATATAACATATTCAACAATCACTCCCGGAGAGAAAAATACCTGGGTAAAAGGTGGTATTTCATTAAAAGGGAAAGAAAAAATGGATTACCAGTTTTTCCAGGCTGATGTGGCTCCCGGGTTTTTCAGTTTCTTCTCTGTAAAATTGCTTGCAGGAAGATATTTTTATCCTGATGAAACAAACTGGGAAGGAGGCCCACGTCATCTGATCCTTAATAAGGAAGCCGCAATAGCATTAGGGGAAGAAAATCTGGAAAACATTATAGGAAAGAATCTTCTGGACTTTGATTATGATTCTGATAAGCAACAGGAATTGGGAGAGATAGTGGGTGTTATTGACGGTTATTTTCAAAATTCACTTGACCAGGAAATTAAACCCACCATTTATAATTGTGACCAGTATGGCTATTCAATATTCATGAAAACCCATAACGCTAATATCCAGAATGTTGTAGGGAATGTAAAAAATGAGTTTCAGAAATATTTTAAAGATCAGTATTTTGAATACTTCTTCCTTGATGAATACTTTAATGCTCAGTATAAATCACATGTTCAACTTTTCAGATGCTTTGTTCTTTTCAGTATGATGGCAGCAATAATAACTTCACTTTCTCTGTTAGGATTGGTAATAATGGTATCTTCTTCAAGGACAAAAGAGATTGGAATCAGAAAGTTAAATGGAGCGAAAACAGGCGAAGTACTATATATGCTGAACAGAGAGTTCATTATGCTGGTGACTATTTCTTACCTGGTAGCTGCGCCAATTGCCTGGTATTCAATACATAAATGGCTACAGTCATTTGCTTACAGAACGGAATTAAGCTGGTGGATTTTTGCACTTGCCGGATTAATTGCTCTTGGCGTAGCTGTAGTTACAGTCAGCTGGCAGAGCTGGCGGGCAGCAACAAGGAACCCGGTTGAGGCGTTGAGGTATGAATAGTCATCCAATAATATCATGCACGATTTTAAGATAATACTCAGGGGAATCAGAAATGATAAAATCCTGTCAATTTTAATCATTGCCGGATTGTCATTAGCTTTTTGTGTAGCTATTCCATTGGTATGCAATATTAAATATCATAGATCTTATGACAGGTTCCACCCCAATTCTGAAAGTATTTATAATGTATATATCGATGAAACGTATCATGGAACAAAAGATATTTACGGGGAATTGCCACTGGCATTTGGAGAATCTTTTAAAGAGCTATTTCCTGAAATCGAAAATATGGTTCGCACAAAAGACAGATCTGATGTACTGATTTCAGTAGATAATAAACAGGGATGGAAAGAGGATGTTCTTTGGACTGATCCATCCTTAAAAGATATTTTTCACCTCGAATTGTTGGTCGGAGACAGAAACTCATTTCTTGATTCTCCAAATGAAGTTTTTATATCAGAATCTCTATCCTCACAATTCCCATATGAGGTTCTCTGTCCTGATTCCACTGAGAAGCATGATACCTCGAGAGGACAAATATGAATGGGACAGTTATGAGTTTCTCACATATATCCAGCTTAAAAACAATACAGATTTAAAAGGATTTGAAGATAAGCTTCAGATGTTTCTGAAAGAGTATTGGATCCCATGGTTAAAAACAAATCACAACCTCGATTATGTTTTTAACGCCGAAAATTCAGTTAAGCTTAAATTGATGCAGGTTTCCGATATTCATTTACATGCCAGTTTTATTTCCAGCTTTGAAAAAGAGACCAACACTACTGTTGTAAGTTTAAACCTGATAATAATTCTGGTCCTGTTGTGTATAGCTTACTTTAACCTCCTTGGCTTCTCATTTTCAAAAGGTAAAAAACATCAGTATCAGATAACTGTTAAACGATGTTTAGGAGCATCAAGGAATAAGCTTATCGGTGCTTTTACTTATGAATACCTGATATTTACTCTAATATCGTTCACACTGGCTTCAGTTATAACTTATGAAATCTGGAGTAACAATCCTCCTGTTCTGGCAGATTTAATGTCCATTCCATTATCAGTTTTTATATTGCCGATCATCTCACTCTTCATTTTTGCCGTTATAATCGCTATTATTTCCGGGGCTGTTTCAGGTACCTTCTTCTACAGATTAGCTCTTAAATCAAATTCCGAAAGATCAGTGGCATATTCACGTTTCTGGATAAACCGCATCGTGATTATTTCACAAATGGCATCATCAATTGTATTGATCATTTGCATAACTGGCATATTTAAGCAGCTAAATTTTATGGCATCTTTTGATTTGGGTATAGATACCAAAAATATAGTAATTATCAACAACGGAAACAGGATAGGCGATCACTATGCATCATTTAAAACTGAATTTAAAAAATCTCCCTTAGTGGAAGAGGTATCGCGCTCCAACTCCTATCCTTTCAACTGGATGTCTGCTAACAGTTACACACATGCAAACTCACAGGATCAGACACCATATCCCTTTCAATATTTCAGGGTAGATTCAGGTTTCCAGAAAGTATTCAGGTTTAAACAGATTGAGGGAAGATGGTTTTCAGGAAATTTCTTCAGCAACAAGGATGCAATTATTTTCAATGAGAAAGCAGTTAAGACTCTGGGTCTGACACATCCGGTTAATGAAGAATTTTTTGAGACAGTTAGCCCAACCAGGAAATATCATGTTATTGGTGTGGTAAATGATTTTAATTTCAGATCACTCCATCATATTGTTGAACCTCTTCTACTGACTCCTTTAAAAGAGGATGACTTTTGGCGTTATATGGAAATAAAAGCCGCTACCTCCGACAGGTCAGAATTAATTGATGAAATTAAAAAGGTCTGGAATGAGGTTTCAGGCAATGAATTTTTAGATTACTCCTTTTTTGAAGACAACATTGCCTTGTTATATAAAAAAGAAGCTGGTATAAGACAATCCATAAGCCTCTTTTGCCTGATTGCTATACTTATATCATGCTTTGGACTTCTTGGAATAGTATTGAATACCACTTCGGAAAAAACTAAAGAGATCGGGATCAGGAAAATAAATGGTTCCAGTGTATTAGAAGTTATAACTTTACTAAACAAAGATTTTATTAAGTGGATCTCTATCGCTTTTATAATTGGCTGTCCCATAGCGTGGTATGCAATTAATAAATGGCTTCAGAATTTTGCCTACAGGACAGAAATTAACTGGTGGATATTTGCTATTGCAGGTGTAACTGCATTAATTATTGCATTGTTTACTGTCATCTGGCAAAGTTGGAGAGCAGCTAGCAGGAACCCTGTGGAGGCATTGAGATATGAATGATCTAAAATTTCGACTATGGGAAGATTATTATTCTTTTTAAGGATCAACATCCGTAACCTGTTTACCAACAAGAAATTTGCACTTGTAAATATTATTGGCTTGTCGGTCGGTGTGACCGTTAGCTTATTGATCTTACTCTACATCCGGTATGAAACCTCATTTGACAATTTCAATCCTGATGCAGAAAACATTTACCGGATTGTCACAAAAAACATCCAGGATGGTACTATTGGAGCTTCTACACCTCTTGCCTTATCAGATGTTCTGAAAAAGGATTACCCGGAAATAAAAAGTGTAGTCGGCTTGATGAGTACATATAACGATTTAAAAGTCGGGGAAGAGAGGTTTGAGAATATCAGAGGAGCAGTGGTTGAAAAAGAATTTTTCTCTCTTTTCAATTTCCCATTGATCACAGGAAACCAGGGAATCCTGTTCGAGGATCCTTTTGAAGTTGTTATTACAAGGAACCTGGCAGAAAAACTATACGGGACCATTGATGCATTAGGGAGAACATTTGAATACGAAGACTTCACCTTTACGGTTACAGGAATAATAAATGACATCCCGTCGAATTCGATATTCGATTTCGAGTACTTTCTCTCTGATAATTTCAGATACAAGTATTTTCCTGATATAGCTGAGAGGTGGTATCATTTTGGGCTTTTCACTTTTATCACATTCAACGGCAATAAGGTCCCATCTGGATTTGAACAAAAACTTACCGGTATAGAGAAACAGTATTATCCTGATTTTATGAAAACCAGGAGTAATTATCTTATTGTTGATTTTAAAGGGAGTCATCTGAATCCTTTACTTGAAAATGATATTGTACCGGGTGTTAATCCTTCTTACTTATGGATACTTTCCATTATTGCATTTGGGATACTAGTAATAGCATGCCTTAATTTTATGAATATTTCAATAGCAACTGCCGGTAAAAGGAGTATTGAAACCGTTATTAAAAAAGCAAGCGGGGCCTCCCCCGGAAACCTTATAGGTGATTTTTTTGCTGAAATTGCCTTTTTAGTAGTTATCAGCCTGATGATATCTTTCTTCGGAATATACCTGCTATTGCCCTTCTTTAATAATATGATTGACAAGAACATAGTTGTCGATCTTTCAGATTCAATACTATGGTATGGAGTAACAGGGTTTGGCATGTTATCCATTTTAATATCAGGACTTTATCCTGCAATCGTATTATCAAGGCCATCTCCTGTAAAGATTTTACTTCACAATAAGGAGGCAGATAAAAATAAAATGACTTTTCAAAAGAGTTTTGTTGTACTTCAGTTTACCATAACCATAATATTAGGTATTACACAGATATTTATCTTTAAACAAATATCTTTCATGAAAAATCATGAAACAGGTTTTGATAAACAGAATCTTATAACTATACTGGTCCGGTCACTTGGGAATTATGGCAATGAACGAATGAACAACACAACTTTATTTGTACAAACATTGGAAAAATACCAATCGCAATATGGTTATGGGAAAGCATCCGTAACTGAATTTGTTCCGGGATTTGGATTCAGGAATAATTTCAAAATATATCCGGAAAACAGCGAATATCCTGATGGAATGGAATTGCTTTCATGCGATATTGATGAAAATTTCAGAGATGTTTTTGGACTGAAAATACTTAATGGAAGATTTTTTTCGAAAGAGTATTCAACAGATTATGATGCAATACTTATAAACGAATCTGCATGGAAGAAACTCGGATGGAAATCGCTGGAAGGGAAAAGTGTCGGACTATTCGCCAAAGATAACAGGAAGGAAGTGGTAGGTGTAATTAATGATATTAACGTCAGGTCATTGCAGTACCCTGTTCAACCAATGATTTATCAGTTCGGCCGTCACCATAACTATCCCGGATATGTCACAATCAGAATTAATACGGATAAGAAATCCGAAACTATCGATTTTATTAAAAAACAGTGGACCGAATTGTTCCCTGGCATACCATTCGGAGTTGAAAGTGTTGATGAAAAGTACAGGAACGCGTATGGCGCCGAGCAAAAACTTGCAAAAATAACAGGCATGTTTTCAATACTGGCAATATTCTTATCGTTGATGGGTATCTTCGCATTAAGCACCCTTGAGGCTGAAAAAAGAATAAAAGAAGTAGGTATCAGAAAGATTAATGGCGCTAAGGTTTCAGAGGTGATGTCAATGTTCAATAAAGACTTTGGGAAATGGGTGATCCTTGCTTATATTATTGGATGTCCCGGAGCATGGTTTGTCATGAACAAATGGATGCAAAATTTTGCATATAAAACGGAACTCAACTGGTGGGTTTTTGCTTTTGCAGGAATGATAATTCTGGGACTGGCAATGCTCACGATAAGCTGGCAAAGCTTTAGGGTTGCAACTAGGAATCCGGTCGAGGCATTGAGGTATGAATAGTATATCCATTATCCGACAGGGAGGTGAGATTGCTTCGGCTTCCGCTAAGCGGAATCCTCGCAATGACACAGAAATTACCTTAATTACAGAGTCATGGCGAGCGCAGCGAAGCAATCTTTTAGTCACATACTGAATTTAAAACAACAAAATATTATGATCAACTTTAAACTCATATTCCGGAATCTTTTCAAAACGAAAAGCTATACAATCCTGAATATCATAGGCCTGGCAATTGGCTTTGCATGTTCATTTGCTGTAATTGTATGGGTTAAATACGAATTCAGTTACGACAAACACCTGCCAGATGCTGACCGAATATACAGGCTTACATTTGAGACAAACATTTCAGGAATCCGTTCTCATTTTGCCCGATGCTGGGAGGAATGGATATGGCAGATGCCGGATAAATTTCCTCAGATTGAAGAGATGGTAAGATTGGAACCGTATCGTCATACTGCAGCAAAGATTGGTGAAAATAAGTTCTACTCAGACAGGATTTTCTCTACAGATACTAATTTTTTTAAAGTTTTTAATATCGGCCTACAATATGGCGATATTGATCAAGTTCTTAGTGGACCATATTCTGCAGTAATATCAGAGTCTCTTGCCCTTAAATATTTCGGTGACTCAAATCCTGTTGGCAAAACCATCTTATTTTCCGGAGAGTACGATACAAAAATGGGCCTCTTTACTATTAAAGGTGTAATGAAGGATACTCCACCAAATTCTCATATACATTTTGATGTAATAACATCATTTGCAAAACCAGCTGACCCCCCTGGCTGGGCTTATGTATATATCCTTTTAAAACAAAACACAAGTCCGGATGATATTCTGGCAGGATTTCCGTCATTCTTAAAAAATCTGGTAGATGAACAATATCAAAAGAGTTTTACCCCATACCTGCAAAAGATAACGGATATTCATCTCTTTTCGGATAAAGACAGGGAAATAGAACCCAATGGAACAATTACTAGTATTTACATCTTTATAATTATCGCATTTGTATTACTTCTTGTTTCATGGGTTAACTATTACAACCTCAATAAAGCAAGATTATTTGCGCTTCAGAAACAAATGCATGTCCAAATGATTACCGGCTCCAACAACAAGCTAATATTATTACAATCATTGGCAGAATCAGCTGTTTGTGCATTATTATCTTTGATTCTGGCATTAGTTATTCTGGATATTTCTGAATTTCCTGCAAGAACATTTTTCGATATAAATATCTTACCCAATGGATTGAATTCGATAGCCAGCTCCTGGTTCATTGTGCTTTTAATATTATCCCTTTCAATCGTTGCTGGTAGTATGCCTGTAATAGTGTACATTGTTAAAGGACGCAAGTCATTACCGGAGTTAAAGGGAAGTGTAAAGAATATTCTTCCCGGCCTCTCTTCATACGGAATACTGATGACAACTCAGTTTTGTATGGCAATAATTCTTTTGGTTGCAGCTATAACTATTTATAAACAGAATAATTTTATGTTATCACACAGCCTAGGTGATATGAGTTCTGATATCCTAGTATTTAAGAGACAAAATTGGGATGTACGTGCTAAATACAATGCAATTCGAAACAGGGCGATACAGAATCCATTGATAAAAAGTATCACAGCTTCTATAGAAGAACCCTCAGGAGAAACGCTTGATGCCCTTCAGGTTGAATCACCAGGCATTGAGAAAGGTCCTGAAAAAACGCGGTTATACGTTTTGTCAGTTGAAGATAATTTTCTTGACTTTTTCAAACTACCACTCGTTGCCGGACGCAACTTTTCACCATTTAATGCTGAAAGGAAAGGGGAAGATTATATTTTGAATGAAACCGCAGTAAAGAAATTGGGATGGAAAACTGAAGAAGCAATTGGCCAGCCATTCAAAATAGAGTTCGATTCCCCGGATATTTTTTATGGAGGGACAGTCGTCGGAGTGGTACGCGACTTTAATTTTAGTACTGTTAAACAGAAGATTAAACCCTATGTACTGTTTCAGAAACCTATATTTTATCTCTGCTTTCTGGTTCAGGTCGATACCGCCCGCAAAGATGAGGCAATTGCAGGGCTGAAAAAAATATGGGATGAGGAATTACCTGATTATCCATTTCAGTATGAGTTCATCAGTGACATTTATAAATCAGCTTACAGTAAGGAACTTGCACAGGCAAAGATGACTGGATTCTTCTCCATTCTGGCTATGATAATTATTTGTTTCGGACTCTTCTCTGTTACCTCCGTCCTTATAGCACGGAGGACAAAAGAGATAGGTATCCGAAAAGTAAACGGAGCAAAAATTATTGATGTATTAATTATATTAAATTCCGGATTCATAAAATGGGTTGTAATAGCATTTGTAATTGCCTGTCCTGTTGCCTGGTATGCTATGAATAAATGGCTTCAGAATTTTGTTTACAAAACAGAAATTCAATGGTGGGTATTTGCTGTTTCAGGAATCACTGTCCTTACTGTTGCCCTGGTTACTGTGAGTTTGCAGAGCTGGAGGGCAGCAACGAGGAACCCTGTCAAAGCTCTCCGATACGAGTAGTGAGGAGAGCGAAGATCCTCGCAAGCGAAGCACCGCGGGATTGAGGCATTGAGGTACAAATAATTAATTTTTTAGTTGCATAACTAATATATTAGTTTTATATTTGAAATAGATTAATAAATTATCGATTATGATTGCTTCAGACTTCAAATCCGCTTTAAGAAACATAAGCCATAATAAAACTCAATCGGCCATTAGCATTCTTGGCTTAGGCATCGGTTTAGGATGTATAATTCTGTTGTTAGCATTGGTAGTTCATGAAAAATCGTTCGACAGATTTATCCCGGATAGCCAGAACGTATTCAGGATAATGTTTGGGGAATCAAGCAGTTCACAGTATCCCCTGACAGAGGAGATGAAGGCAGAATTTCCGGAGGTAATAGATTATTTCAGGTTCTACCAGACAAATGAGATCCAGCTGCGTAATCAAAAACATGATCTGGTCAGAGACCAGTATTTTGGATTCTCAGATCCTTCAATTTTTAATATTTTAGGTATAAGGCTAATTGCAGGAGTGGCCTCAAATTCACTTTCAGAAGTAGCTATTTCAGAGAAAACTGCTATCAAATATTTTGGGAACAGCTCCCCCCTGGGAATTGTACTTTCTGTAAAATTGAATGACGAGTTCCTTGATCTTTCAATTTGTGGCGTTTATAAAGATTTCCCTTCCACTTCCACTCTTTTTCCCAGGTTTATCGCCAATATTAAATTATCTGAAAAGATGTTCCGAGAATTCCAGAGATCATTAGGAGACTATGGAAATGATAACAAAAGTACTTTAAACTGGGATAGAGGAAATTTCCTCTCCTATCTTGTTCTTGATAGAAATGCTGATATCACGGGACTTGCCTCAAAAATGGCAAAATACAAAGAACTGATTAACAACGAAAGAACAAAGGATTTCAACTATTCTCTTCAACCTGTAACTGACATTTACTTAAGATCTGGAGCAGCAGGAGGAAGCCAGTTCACCAGATCAGGAAATCCAAATGAATTGAAATACTATGAAATAATAGCTCTGCTTATACTTTTAATTTCGATAACAAACTATATTTTACTCACCAGGGCTGCTACATCTGGCAGACTACGTGAGCTTGGAACAAGAAAAATTGTCGGGGCTTCACAGGGGACAATCCGACGAAAGATCATTCTTGAATCAATTCTTGTCACATTACTTAGCCTGATACCGGCTGCATTAATAGTAAGAATGGGAATTAATTTCGTTGACAATATACTAGAAAAATCTCTTAGCATCCAGATCTTCTCAAATCCGTTTATGTGGTTGTTACTGTTATCAGTTGTACTCTTTACAGCTATAATATCCGGAGTGATAATCGGATACAATATATCACGAATACTTTCTCTTCTACTCCTGGCTGGAAAAACCTCAGAATTAAGTCGTTCCGGTAAATGGAAGTACTCCTTTCTGATATTTCATTTCACTATTTATGTCATACTTGTCGTTTGTGTATTATCTGTTTCAAAGCAGATAAAATATTCACTAACAAATTTTAAGGGAATTAATCCTGAACATATTTTAATCAGCGAACTCAACTCTGAAGAACTTAAGTCAGGTTTTGTTGCTATATGCAACGAGATGAAAAAAATTCCCGGGGTTATTATGACGGCCGGATCATCCTTTATCCCGCCTTTTGGTGCTTACCTGCCGGTGACTCTTGCTACCCCCGAAGGGGAGAAAGTAAGGTTTGACGGCCTTATAATGGGTGAGGGAATGACGGAGATGCTGGGAATTGAAGTAATTGATGGAGAATCTTTTGGCCCTTTTAATCCAGACCGTCGTGAAGTTCTTTTCAACGAGTCAAGTGCCTTAAAACATAATGTAAAGGCCGGAGAGCAATTTCTAGCTTTTAATGTAAAGGGCATCGTGAAAGATTTCCATGCTCATTCTCTTCACCGATTAATTCAGCCGATGGTAATTCTTCAACAGAATCCATCCAGCATGGGACTTCTGGCAATAAAAACAGATGGCACAAATGATGAAGCTATTATAAAGCAACTCCGTGGACTTTACAATCAGATATCACCAAATGAGATTTTCGAAGTTAGCTATCTAACTGATCAGGTTGGAGATTTTTACAAAAATGAGAAAAACCAGGGTAAGATCATAGGGGCCTTTTCACTTCTTGCCACTATTCTTTCAATAATGGGATTATTCGGAATAGCGTTAATAAGCATATCGAAGAAAACAAAAGAAATAGGTCTAAGAAAAGTAAATGGAGCTTCAGTAGCTGAGGTTTTATATCTTCTTAATATTGATTTTATAAAGTGGGTATTAATATCCTTCTTTATTTCAATTCCTGCCTCACTGTACATAATATCTGAATGGCAAAGCAGGTTCGCGTATAAGACAGAATTAAGCTGGTGGATATTTGCTACTGCAGGACTTTCAGCAATCATTATTGCATTACTTACTGTGAGCTGGCAGAGCTGGCAGGCTGCAACCAGGAACCCGGTTGAGGCTATACGATACGAGTAGGGCCCGACACCATGGTATTTTGTTTTTTTTGCCCCCCAACCCCCCTAAAGGGGGGCTAATACACTAATAATTAGATAGATTTAATTATCTGTTGAAAATTAGTCCCCCTTTAGGGGGAAAGCCACGGAGTGGCGAGGGGGCATTACACATGAACCAAGCCCCATCTGGGGGGTTGGGATGTGGATTTTCGGTAGGGGATTAAAAACAAAGAAACGTGTATATCTTAATAAAATGCAAAACTTCATTAACATATTAAAAACCGAACTTCAAAAACCACTGCCTGGCACTGAGATCCAGTGGCAAATGGCATCTTCTGACCGTATGCTGAAGAATTTTCCAAGAATACCGGGTAGTGATGCACGTGAGGCAGCCATTCTCATACTCCTCTATCCTCATAATGGCTCACTTTCAACAGTTTTTATGCAACGTCCCGATTACGACGGTGTGCATAGCGGACAAATAAGCTTTCCGGGGGGTAAAAGAGAGGTCTCTGATAAAAATATAGTTCAAACAGCCTTACGAGAAACATATGAAGAAACAGGCGTAGATCCTTCTAAAATAAGTGTAATCAACACACTTACTCCCCTGTTTATTCCGGTAAGTAATATTATTGTCACTCCTGTGATTGGCTGGATCAAAGAGAGGCCTGTTTTTAATCACCAACCTGAGGAGGTTGTTTTTCTCATAGAAGCTGATATCAAGAGATTCCTTGACCCTTCCATAGTCAAAGTTAAACCATTTGACATAAGAGGAGAAATGATTGAGGTAAAATACTATGACTATTATGGGAATGTAATATGGGGTGCAACAGCTATGATTATGAATGAACTTCTTACGATAATCAGAAACTCAAAATTAAAATCATCTTGGGACTAAAGTCCCGATATTAGAGGCCTTACATACCGTCGGTTAAAACCGACGGTAAGTGATATTCTAATTAGTGGTAGTTTGCTAACAGCTAATTAAGCTTTTTTTCAGGAATAATGTTTTTATAATGTTCAAAGCGGTCACGAATCTCTGTTACAAAGGCAACAGACTCAGTGCCTTTAAACTTTCCACTTTTCACGTCAACATCATTATAGTACTGAGGTTCTGATTTTTTTAACAACCAGACAGCTACGTTACCTTCCCATATATGAGGGTCTTTACCATTTTTCTCTGCGAGTTTCATCGCATCCAGAACATGTCCTGGTCCGGCATTATATGAAGCCAGAATGAAGTTCAGTCTTTCATCTTCATCAGGTATCTTCGGATCAAAAATTGAATGAAGCCAATTGATATAGAGAATCCCTGCTTTCATATTATTTTCAGGCGATGAAGTTATATCAATTCCAAAATGTCTTCCGGTTATAGGCATGATCTGCATTAATCCATATGCCCCGGCCCACGATTTTACATTTGGATTAAACCGCGACTCCTGGCATATCAGAGATGCTAGTAACCTCCAGTCCCATTTGATACTATCACTATATTCTCTGATCATGTCATCATACTTGGAGACTTTCCCTGTATTTAAAGCATAATAGTCACTTTTAACAATTCTGCTTGAACGCGAATTCTTGAAATATTTCGCGTAAAGCAAAGCGTATGATTCGGTCTTCTTATATGAAGTGATCCAGCGATTCAGCTCATTTAACAGAGCTTTAGAATTGTTTTTCCGTATCCCCCATGCAAGATTCTGAGGGAAGCTCACAGGAGTACTTACATCAATGTCAAGATAATATGTGGCGTTTACCAATGCTACATTTTCATCACAGATAGTGTAATCGATCTCGCCACTTGCAACATGCTGAATTAATTTTTCTGATTCATATGGAACTTCAATTATATTAATAGCATCACCTATTTCATCAGCCAGACTATGAAGCCGTTCCACATGAGATGATCCCTCCTGGACGTATACAGTTTTATTTGCAAGGCTGAGTTGGTTCCTGATTAGCTCCTTATTTATAGCATCAGCTGTCATTTTTCGCCAGTTATGAGGTCTGCGTTGAACAAGTACCTGTCGTGTTTCATAAATGGGGTCAGTGAAAAGAATATCTTTTTTCCTCGAGGAATTTACAGTAAGGCCAATTGCAATAAGATCTGCTTCCCCTGTATTAAGCATTCCTAAGGTATGATCAAGATGGTTCTCGCTTATAATTTCCAGATCAATGCCAATATGATCTGAGAAGGACTTAAGAAGTTCATAATTAAAGCCCATCGGCTCACCCTTATATATAAAATAATTCGTTGAATTAAAATCAGTTACTGTGATAAGTTTCCCTCTTTCTCTTATAGAATCAAGATCAAATGATACAGACTTATTCTTAATGATTTTGGAGGCAATATGAATATCTGAACAGGAAAAAATAATTGCTGCCAGAAATGCGGAAAATAATATTAACTTTTTTATCAAAATTATTGTATTCGTTAAACATACGTTTCTAAAAACGGGTGCAAAGATACAATAATTTTTTTAATCATAAAATGTCCATGCAATACCATACCGAAACATTCTGATATTCAGAGGATAATTGGGGATCATATCATAGTTATTAACTATTTTTTCATCCATCATTCCGTAATTAACATGATCGAACATTAAAAAGACTCTCGTTCTTTTAACCTTGAAATTAATAAATACATTTATAAAGGGATAATTACCGGTACTTATAGCATCCTGCCGGAAAAATCTGCCTGTTGCCGGCATATAAGAATATGGGTGATAAAGAGTATGATAGGTTACATCTGCACCAAGTTGTGTACTCAGTTTTCCGCCGGTTGATTCGAATCTGAATCGATGCTCAAAATATCCGGCTGAACGTATTGTAACAAGTGGCAGATCAAGCACATTTGCATTACTGCTTTTCTGTATTATAACATCAGACGCCAGATGAAATTTCCAGGCTCTCAGTTCTTTGCTGATTGTAAGTGCAGCAACCGATAGTCCTCCTGAATGCTGCGAAGGAAGTGCAAGCGTATCAAAATCTGAATAATTATCGATAATAGCATAATTGAACTTAATTTTAGTTTTTCTGGCCGGGTAGCTAAAAACTGATCCCAAATCTATCCTGAACTCTTTATTCAGATTATTCTGCCATTCAAAATGGTTACTTCCCCACTGCTCATACCAGAATGATGGTTGTCTGTTAATAATGCCCCCATTTATTAACCATGATGCCCGGCCTTTCTTCCAGTCAAATGATTTGGATATTTCACCGTTCAGATTGAAATCACCAGATCTGTATCCGGTCAAAAACAATTCCCCGGTAACTATCCAGCGAAACTTATCTCCAATATTATTAAATAATCTTGCTACCAGCACATTATTACTCCTGTTCCATATAGCAGTATCGGCTATTGTGGTATCATGTGTCGGAATGATCTGACTATATCTGAACATCTCATTTCGTATCCCGACACCCCCACCAAGATTGAATTTTCTCGACTGATCAGTTGTAAAATCAAATCTCAAAGTATTTTTCATACTTCGTGCATAGAGGGAGTCAAAGGTGACTGTTGTATCGATAAGTGTGGTATAGTAAAAACCTGATTCGGGATAACTATCAGAATAAGATCTCTTGTTACTTTCCAGATTGAAAATATGCGAGAAGGTCCCACTCAATCCAAAAAAACCTGACCTCTTTTGAGAAGTACTATCAGATCTGCTTTTAGAATCGCTACTAAAAGTGTATCGCTGTATAAGCAGAACATTTCGGTTATTCAGCACATTGTTTGCCTTGTTAAGCCCTCCGAGGTTTACAGGGACATCACGTGTATTATCCTGATTCAGTTCGGCTTTATCAGTTATACCTCCGTTTTCATATGATGTAAAATTATTTAAACCGGCTGACAAATACATTTTATATTTATCCCGCTTATACGAAGAATAAAAAGTAAAAGCCTTATCCTCAGCCCTCTGGTAATTATACTGTCCGAGGCTATATATTATATCATATATCAATCCAAAATTGAAAAACCTGTTCACGTTCTGCGAATGCCTTATCCTGAATGTCTGTTCAGAGGTCTCTCTCGGGCCTGCAAAAGCCCAGGCCAGTTCAGTAAATGGAACCTGCGTATTCATAAATATGGCTTTATCAGGGAGATACATTAAAGGATAATATGAGCTATAAAGAAATTTATCCGGATCTGTAATACGGTCAAAGAAGTTGATCTGATAAAATGGCAGGCCATAATTTCCCATAGTTGCATTGACCGGAGAGTATAAGTCGGCTATCCTGTACCTGTTAAATAATGAAAAGACCGTATCTAAAGGAATAGTAACCTCTTCAGAGAAATCAGAAGAAAGAGTCCATTGCCTTAAAATCCTCGATGATTTAATTGTGTCCTTTTTCTGGACATTTGGACCAGCAAATTTATCAGCCGTATTCTGAGCGAATGAACCAGAGGAAATTAAAAAAAGTATTGCTATAGAAATGAATCTTATCATCAATCGCAAATATAGAAAATATGGAAGAGATTGTTGCAATAGAAAAATAAACTGCACAAAAGCCGGGCAAAGACTGTAACTTCGCTTTAGATTCACACCCCCCGGCGATTAAGCATTCGTCCGGCAAATTTTATCAACCCTAATCAACATTATCATTCAGGTAGGCATTATTCTCCCTTAATACAGGTTCCTCATCATCGCCGGAAGTCAGTGTGAATTTTGATAATTTGCTTTCTGAAGCTTTTTCTGGTGCACCAATCGACAAATTCTTTCTAACATAAGCAGGCACATCTTCAAATGTATCAATATTCTCTTTCATGGTTTTGTTTGATAACCCCTCTCTCTTCAGGATATTCTGCATATGCTTCACCTTTCTCAAAGTTGCTTCAGACTTTTCATGAATCTCATCATTTTCGCCGGCTCTCCTGCTCCTTATTTCATTCATCTCTTGATTATGTTCGAGGCTGAAATCGATCACTCCCTGGGATTCTTCTTCAAAATCAGTTATAATAGATTTTCTTCCTTTATCATGAACAGAAAACACATCCTCACCTGTTTCAGGTAAAAAACGAGACGGAATAACACTTTTGTTTGTCAGTAATTCAACTTTACTGGGCTTTTTAGGCTTATATGGCTGGAATATACTAGTTGATTCAAATCCTGTTGCAATTACCGTTACACATATCTCCTCATTAAGATTTTCATCTTTAGATAATCCTCTGATAATCAATGCATCATCCGAAGCTGCGTCATACATGTAATCAGTTATCTCACCCAGCTCATCCATCGTAATCTCATGTTCTCCTGTCCCTGAAGAGATATTTATTAATATGCTGCTAGCCCCGGTAATGTCATTAGAATTCAGGAGCGGAGAAGCTAAAGCATTCTCAATTGCTTTTATTGCCCTGTTTTCACCTGCTGCTGTTCCCATACCCATTATAGAGACTCCCGAATTTTTCATAACTGTTTCAACATCAGCAAAATCTACATTAATGTATCCTGTAACAGTAATGATCTCAGCAATTCCTTTTACTGCTGTTGTCAGAATATCATCAGCCTTTGAAAAAGCAGTCGATACAGGCTGATTCCCATATATCTCCCTGAGCTTTTCATTATTAATAATCAGCAATGAATCAACATGATCTTTAAGATCAGTAACACCATCGATAGCCTGTCTGATACGAACTTTACCTTCCGATTTAAAGGGTATTGTAACTACAGCAATAGTAAGTAACCCGGCATCCTTACATGCTTTTGCTATAACCGGGGTAGCCCCTGTGCCTGTACCTCCTCCCATTCCGGTAGTAATAAATATCATTTTAGTATTACCCGATAATGCATTCATAACATCATCAATATTTTCGATAGCAGCCTGTTTACCAATTTCAGGTTTGCTTCCGGCTCCCCTGCCCTCAGTCAGGGATTCCCCTATCTGAACCTTTATTGGCACAGGGCTTTTTGTAAGAGCCTGGTGATCAGTGTTGCAAACAACAAAGTTTACATCTCTGATACCTTTTTCAAACATGTGATTAACAGCATTATTGCCACCGCCCCCTATTCCGAGAACTTTAATAATCGATGATCTCTCTACCGGCAGATCAAAGTTCATAATATCGTCTGACATATTGTTGTATTTTAATTTGTTAAGAACAGCATTTACATTCAGGTTAAACCATATTAAATTAATCAGTTAATTGTCTGATCTTCAACCTCAAACATTCTTGATAGCATAATCTTAATTTTTTCAGTTAGAGGTGTTTTTTCTTCTTCCGGCATTGGTGGTTCAATTCCCTCCTCCTCATGCTGTTCCATGGCAGCGACTGTGGGTGTAACAAACACTTCCTTACTACCGGCATTAAATGTTTTCTTATACGTATCCAGATACTCGAAGCCACGCATAATCAGTCCTACACTTGTAGCATACATAGGCTGACATATCTCATTTTTCCCTGATCCTGCGAGATGCTCGTTTGGAACTCCAATTCTAACATCCAATGCTGTCTTGAACTTCATCAACTGAGGCAGGTGTTTCAGCATTGACCCTCCTCCGGTGATTACAACACCGGCAGCTAGCTTATCTGCATAGCCTGAATTTTGTATTTCAAAATTCACGGCATCTATTATTTCTTCCATTCTCGACTGGATAATATAAGCAAGGCTTTTAAAAGATATCTCTTTCGGTTCTCTTCCGCTAATGCCCGGAATTGATACTACTTTATCTTCAGGAGCAATATCCCCCAAAGCTGAGCCATACTGTATCTTAAGTTGTTCTGCATGTCGCTGAAGGATTGCGCAGCCTTCCTTTATATCTTTGGTAACTACATTCCCTCCAAACGGGATCACGGCTGTATGACGAATAATATTATCATAATAAACTGCGACATCAGTGGTTCCTCCACCAATATCTACCAGCACCACTCCTGCCTCTTTTTCATCCTCAGTAAGAACCGCATCGGATGACGCGAGTGGTTCCAGGATCATATCCTTCACAGTAAGGTTTGCCTTCCTGATACATTTTTCAATATTCTTAGCAGCAGCTACCTGCCCGATCACAATATGAAAATTGGCTTCCAATCGTCTGCCGCACATACCAATAGGACTCTTTACACCAGTCTCATTATCAACAATGAAATTCTGAGGGATAACATGAATTATCTCCTCCCCGATTTCAATATGGATCTTATGCATATCTTCTATTAATCTGAAGACCTCCTCCTTCTTAATCTCATCATCATAAGCATCACGCATTATATACCCACGATTCTTCATACTCTTAATATGCTGCCCGGCAATACCGACAAAGACCTCAGAGAATAGAATTCCTGATCTTTTTTGCACATCTTCCACAGTAGTCTGAATCGCGGTAACTGTCTCCTCAATATTAAGAACAACACCTCTTTTCACACCCCTTGAAAGAGCTTTGCTAAGTCCGAGAATTTCTATCTTTCCATTCTCGTTTCTCTTACCGACAATGGCCACAATTTTTGTGGTACCTATGTCGATTGCTGCTACAAACTGTTCCTGTTTATTCATAACTTAAATATGATTATTTTTGTTTATCTCTTTTTACAAACTATCTGATCTTTAAATTCAAGGTTTATTAACGAATATTTATTCCATCCTACTTCGGGTAACACTTCCTCGTAAAATGCTCCAAGGTTTCTTAGCTTTCCTTCAAGGTTTTCGACAGTCCCAAGGTGTATAAGCTGGCTACCTACTCGTGGTATAAGATCAATCTCATCATTATTGTCAACATAAATCTGATCTATCTGTGCCGACCAGAAATTGTCGTCATTTATATAATCTACCAAATAATAGACATCCTTTAGAATTGATCCTTTAATACTTGTATCCAGAATACTTACACCATTAAGCATCGCTGAGCTGATATTCACATTGCCTCCTACTATATGTAACCTTGGTGTATAAAGGTTCCTCTTTCTTACTACAATGCCTTCTTTATCAATAAAATAGTCACCACCACTTGCCGGCATTACCCTCATTACCGGATCTCTCTGATCGACATAAACATGCAATGTTCCATCAATTGTTATATACACTTCCACCTCTTTTACTTCACGGATCACATTGATTCTGCTTTCTATTTTAGCAGTAGAAATATCCCTAACAGGCTTCCCCAATATTTTCGTTGTACTTTCGTTTATAATATTTAACAATTGTCTTCTTGTAACAAAATGATAATCAGACGAATCCCTAATAATAATTTCGATATCGCCGCATAGCGTTGAATTTAAGGAGCTGGCAAGAAAAACCGGTATTACAATAAGATATAATACAGGAATAATCAGCAATATCTTTAAAAACTTTTTCATCTCTCTCTCCCTTTGCTGAGCATTTCTTCAATAGGCCCCACAAGAGTATCTATATCACCAGCTCCCATGGTAAGCAGAACATCAAGGTTACTTACCTCAAGATTCCCCGGGATATCTGTTTTGTTTAAAAGGATTGGCCTCCCGTGCCTCATCTTATTTAAAATCAATTCCGAAGTAACTCCCTCAATCGGATTTTCTCGTGCAGGATATATAGGAAGCAAAATCACTTCATCGAGTAAATCAAGTGAAGCGGCAAATCCATCAGCATGATCACGTGTCCGCGAAAAAAGATGTGGTTGAAAAATCCCGGTAATTTTTCTTCCACTAAAATACTCCTTTACAGATATTATGAAAGTCTTAATCTCTTCAGGATGATGTGCATAATCATCAATATAGACAAGTCCCGGCCAATTAACCCTGATATCAAATCTCCTTCTCACTCCCTGAAACAGGATGACAGCTTTCCGGATCTCCTGAACTGTAACTCCGCACATAAGTGCTATAGCAATTGCTGCAGTTAGGTTTTCAATATTAATGATACCAGGGAATGGAAATTGCAAATCTTCAATTATTGCTTCAGGGGTTTTAATATTGAAGCTATAATAATCTTTTCTGTGTTCGATATTGAATGGCTGGTATTGGGCACTGAGATCAGGCCCGTATGTATAACAGGTCACATTCTCAGGAACAACAATGTCTTTTTGAATTCTACTGTTTACCAGCAGAATACCTCCAGGTCTGATCCTCATGCAGAACTCATTATATGCCTTAATCATAGTGCTTCGATCACCATATATATCAAGATGGTCGGCATCGAGAGATGTAATAACTGCCATTAATGGATTAAGCTGATGGAATGATCGATCGAACTCATCAGCTTCCATAACAGTGTATCTTCCTTCACCCAGCAAAAGATTTGAATCATAATTCTTTGCAATGCCTCCCAGAAATGCAGAACAGTCAACATGCGACTGTTTCAGCAGATGTGCAATCATTGTAGAAACAGTTGTTTTGCCGTGAGTGCCGGCCACTGCCAGTGTATCTGTTTTTGCAGATATTTCACCTAAAACCTCCGATCGTTTACAAATTCTGTATCCATTATTTCTGAAATATGACAGGATCTTATTCTCCTGCGGGATAGCAGGAGTATAAACTATTAAAACATTATTTTTATTAGTACTATTCCTGAAGAGATAGGGTAAAGTCTTAACATTATCTTCATACGATACATCGCAACCAGATTCAGTAAGTGTATGAGTTATTTTGCTTTCACTCCTGTCGTATCCGGCAATTGAATAGCCGCCCTTCGCAAAATAGAGGGCAAGGGCACTCATGCCGATACCGCCAATCCCGACAAAATAAATTCCTTCTATATTTCTGAAGTCAATCATACTCCTGCAAGCTTTAATACCTCTTCTGCTATCCTATTATCAGCATCCCTGTCTGCCATTTTAAGGATGTTCTCAGAAAGCATATCTCTTTTAGATTTATCTGTAACCAATTTAGCTACCTCATCAACAAGCGTTGTTACAGCCTTGTCTTCAGCAATCAGTACTGCTGCATCCCTGTCTGACAATGCCATTGCATTCTTTGTCTGATGATCTTCAGCAACATTTGGAGAAGGGACCAGGATAACCGGTTTGCCAACAAGACAGAGCTCTGAAATAGTACCTGCTCCCGACCTTGACACAATTATATCCGCTGCTGCATATGCATAGTCCATTCTGTTTATAAATCCATGAACCATAATATTTTCACTGAATGAAAGAGAGACCAGTGCAATGATATTTTCATAGTAATGCGTCCCACTCTGCCAAAGCCATTGGCAATCAGAATCCTTAAGTTTATTTATGTTTTCCGAAAGGCTTTTATTAATACCACCAGCACCCTGAGACCCTCCCAGCACAAGAATCACTGGTAAGTTCGTTTTCATTTTGAAAAATGATAGAGCCTCATCTTTCATATCTTTCAGGTTATCAAAATTCTGACGTACCGGGTTTCCGGTTTTAATAATCTTTGTAGCAGGAAAATACTTATCCATCCCTTCGTATGCAACACATATAACTGAAGCCTTTTTTGCCAATAGCATATTCGTTACTCCTGCATAGCTGTTCTGTTCCTGAATAAGAGTAGGTATCCCCATTTTACCTGCCTGCCTTAGTACCGGGCCGCTGGCATAACCTCCTACACCAACAACAACATCCGGATTAAAGTCTTTTATTATCTTTTTTGCTAAACCCAAACTTCTAATAAGTTTAGCCAGTACAGTGATATTTTTTAATGTCAGATTTCTCTTTATACCTGCAACCGGCAGTCCAATGATCCTGTATCCTGCTGCTGGAATTTTTTCCATTTCCATTCTGCCTTCAGCTCCAACAAAGAGTATCTCAATCTCAGGATCTATTCTCCTTAGAGCATTGGCAACAGAAATAGCCGGGAAGATATGTCCCCCGGTACCTCCACCGCTGATAATCACTCTCTTATGCTTCTGCAGGCTCATATATTTTTTCTCCTTCATCTGAAATTTCATCTTCAGGTAGTTCCTCTTCTTTTATCCTTGCATTAACCACTCTGCTTACACTCAATATCGCACCGATAGAAAAACTCATCACCAGTACAGAGGTTCTTCCCCAACTAACCATAGGAAGAGTCTGACCGGTTACCGGAAACAATCCGACTGCTACAAGCATATTCAACATAGCTTGTACTACAATCATTACAACCAGCCCAAGCACAAGAAATGCCGGAAAAGCTGTTTCACATTTCTTTGCAATTGTAATTCCTCTGAACAGCAGTATCATATATGCCAGGATAAGAGGTATAGCACCAAACAATAACCCATATTCCTCAATTATTATAGCAAAAATGAAGTCAGAATTTGATTCCGGAAGCATGTTTCTCTGAGTACTCTTTCCGGGAGCTTTCCCGAATAGCCCACCTGTTGAGATAGCTATTTTTGCCTGGTTTGACTGGTAATCGCCATCGGCATCCTCTTCACCCGAGATATAATGCTCGATTCTTTCCTTCCAGACCTCTACCCTGTTATCTTTGGTGACTACTGAAAGCACGAGGGCAAACAGAATAAAACCTACAATTCCCAGCCCCAGATAAGCTAAAAGAAATTTAAAAGGGACTCTTCCGATGAACATTATTATAAGACTTATACCAAATACCATAACTGCTGATGAGAGGTTTTCAGGCAAAATCAGCCCACAGACAATAGCTACCGGAACAATAAGATACTTTGTTACATGCTTAAAATTATTCAGATATTTCTGGTATTTAGCCAACGATCTGGCCAGGTAAATAATAAGTACAACCTTTGCAACAGACGATGTTTGAAGCTTGAATCCTGTTCCCGGGATAACTAGCCATCGGGTTGCCTCATTAACCCTTGAACCAAAAACCAGGGTTATCACGAGCAATCCAATTGAGCCAATCAGCAACAAACCTGCCAGTGAAGAATAGATTCTGTATGGCAGGTAGCTGACAACAATTATTATTATCAGGCTTAAAGCAAGCATTAAAAACTGGGTCCTCAGAAAATATGTAGTATTGCCACCATATCTCATAAATGCAACACCGACGGAAGAGCTGTAAACTGCCAGCAGAGAATAGAACATAAAGAGAGCCACAAGACCCCAGATCACCCTGTCTCCCTTAAATGTTTTTGTAAGCCATCCCTGTTGCATATACACTTTTTTTAAAGATTTCTTACTGCCTCTTTAAACTTCCGTCCCCTCTCTTCATAATTCTTAAAGAGATCAAAACTTGCACATGCGGGTGACAACAATACTGTTTCACCCTTCTTAGCCAGATAATATGAAGATCTGACAGCTTCTTCCATCGATGTTGTCTCAACGATTGTTGCTACTTTATCTTTAAAAGCTTCAACAATTTTCTTATTATCTTTCCCCAGGCAAACTATTGCTTTAACCTTCTTCCTGACCACCGGAAAAAGCTCAGAATAATCATTCCCTTTGTCTATTCCTCCTGCAATCCAGATAATATCATCTTCCATACACTCAATAGCATACCATGTTGAGTTAACATTTGTAGCTTTTGAATCGTTAATGAAGTTAATCCCGCATACAGTGATAACCGGTTCCAACCGGTGTTCAACACCCTGGAAATCAGCTAAGCTTTCCCTGATAACCTCCTTACGGATATTAATAACTTTACCTGCAATAGCTGCTGCCATCGAGTTGTAGATGTTGTGACGGCCTTTAAGTGCTAATTCATGAATGGTCATAAGGCTTGTTTTATTTAGGTAATCAATTACAATTTCATTGTTTTCCACATAAGCGGCCATACCTTCCCTTATATCATCAGAAAAGGGAAGAAGAGTCATTTTATATTGTTTTTTTGCTAATTCAGCTTTTATTATAGGATCCCCTTCCCAGAAAATAAGAAAATCCGTCTTTCCCTGGTTTTGAGTAATTCTGAATTTAGAATCAATATAATTTTGAAATTCATATCCATACCTGTCCAGATGATCAGGGGTAATATTCATCAGCACAGCAATGTCGGTCTTAAATTTATACATCCCGTCTAGCTGAAAACTACTCAATTCAATAACAAAATAATCGTATGTGCCTTCTGCAACTGCCATGGCAAAACTGTTTCCAATATTACCGGTCATAGCAACTTTTTTTCCGGCTTTTTTCAGAATATGGTAAATAAGGTTTGTCACGGTTGTTTTACCGTTACTGCCTGTTACACAAATCTTAATTCCAGCCGAATATCTTCCGGCGAATTCTATCTCTGATATTATCGGAATCCCTTCTTTGCGTATTTTGATAATTATAGGTGCATCTTCAGATATTCCAGGACTTTTAATAACCTCATCTGCAGACAATATGATCTTTTCATTGTGACTCCCCTCTTCCCACTTAATACTGCTTTTATTTAGAATTTCTTTGTAATTTTCTTTAATTTGACCAATATCAGATACGAACACATCAAACCCTTGCTTTTGCGCAAGCACTGCCGCTCCTGCACCACTTTCTCCTGCACCCAATACTACAATCTTCTTTGTCATTTTGTTATCTGATCTTAAGCGTCACAATACTTATTACAGCTAAAATTATCGCCACTATCCAGAACCGTGTGACAATCTTCGGTTCCGGGTAACCTTTTTTCTGATAATGATGATGAAGAGGTGCCATTAAAAAAATCCGCTTTCCTTCCCCATATTTTCTTTTTGTTCTCTTAAACCATCCAACCTGCAATACTACTGACAGGTTCTCGACAAGAAAAATCCCGCAAAGGATCGGTATTATGAGTTCTTTTCTGATAATTATTGCAAATACAGCTATGATACCTCCAAGTGCCAGACTGCCTGTATCACCCATAAAGACCTGAGCAGGATATGAGTTATACCACAAAAAGCCAATAGTAGCCCCAATAAATGCACTGGCAAAAATTACCAGTTCCTGAGATCCGGGTATGTACATTATTTTCAGATAGCCAGCGTATATCATGTTACTCGACAGATACGCCAGGATCCCAAGGGCAGTCCCGATAATTGCCGAGATTCCTGTAGTAAGCCCATCGAGCCCGTCAGTAAGGTTGGCACCATTTGACACTGATGTAACAATGAATATTACAATAACCACGAATGCAAGCCATGTCCACAATTGCCTGTGCCCTTCACTGATAAATCCCACTAGCCATGAATAATCGAATTCATTATCTTTAATGAAAGGTATTGTTGTTTTTGTTGATTTTCTTTCCATTGGAATTTCAACCTGTGCAGAATATGAGGCTGCAGGATCAAGAAGCTCAGTTTTCTCTATTGAAGAGAGGTCGGAAATACTGACTTTTTCAATTATTATTACATCATCACTGAAAAAAAGTGTAAGACCTACAATAAGCCCGAGTATAACCTGTCCAACTATTTTAAATTTGCCGGCAAGTCCCTCTTTATTCTTTTTGAATATTTTTATATAATCGTCGAGAAAACCTATCAGCCCTAACCAGATGGTTGTTAGCAGAATAAGGATAACGTAGATATTATCCAGTTTTGCGAATAACAAAGTAGGTATAATGATAGAAGCAAGGATTATTATGCCTCCCATTGAAGGAGTTCCTTTTTTTTGGTATTGTCCTTCAAGGCCCAGGTCTCTTACAACCTCACCAACCTGTTTTCTCTGAAGAAATAGTATTATTCTTTTCCCAATAAGGAGGGATATGATCAGGGATGTGATAACAGCCATGGCCGACCTGAAAGATATATAATTAAATACTCCTGCTCCCGGAAAATTAAGTGAATCGAGATGTTTGAATAAATAGTATAACATCTTTTCTGTATATTATTTCAGTGATAATGCATTCTTTAATTCCTCCCTGTCGTCGAAGTGATATTTCACACCCATTATTTCCTGGTAAGTCTCGTGCCCTTTCCCGGCAACCAGTATCACATCGCCTCTACCTGCAAGCATAACTGCTGTTTTAATCGCTTCGCGTCTATCGGATATTCTAACTGTTTTTCTTTTAAGGTCGGGGGTTATACCGGCTTCCATATCATCAAGAATTTTTTCAGGATCCTCGGTTCTGGGGTTATCGGATGTCAGGATTATTTTTGAACTCCCTTCAGCAGATATAGATGCCATTTTAGGTCGCTTTGTCCGGTCTCTGTCGCCACCGGCTCCAACAACAGTTATCAGCTGCATATTACCCTCCCGTATCTTATTTATTGTTTCTATGACATTCAGCAGAGCATCAGGGGTGTGGGCATAATCGACAATACCTGATATCCCCCCGGAAGATTTTATTACTTCCAGCCTGCCTGTTACAGGGTGCAGATCGCTGAGAATTATAAGTATCTCTTTTTTTGCTGCTATAAGCAGTTCAGAAGCAGCATATACTGCAAGCAGATTTGAAGCATTAAAATCCCCGATAAATCTTGTCCATACCTCCTCTCCCTGTATCTTTAAAGCCATTCCTTCGAAACCGTGCTCTATAATATTACATCGGTAATCAGCCATTCCTCTTACAGAATAGGTGAAGTGACGGGCTTTGCAATTCTGAAGCATGACCTTTCCATTCTTGTCATCGTTGTTCACCAGGGCAAATGAACCGGCTGGCAGCGTGTCAAAAAATCTCTTTTTGGCTGCCAGGTAATTATCAAATGATTTATGATAATCGAGATGATCGTGAGTAAGGTTAGTAAAAATGCCTCCTTCAAATCTAAGACCGGCAATCCTCTGCTGATCTGATGAATGTGAACTCACTTCCATAAATGCATAGTCGCACCCAGCAGCAACCATCTCTGATAACAGGTAGTTTAGCTGTACAGGGTCGGGCGTTGTATGGCTGGCAGGAAGTTCCTTCCCGTTAATATAATTACATACAGTTGAGAACAACCCACATTTGTAACCCAATCGCAGAAACATTCTGTAAAGCAGGGTAGCAATTGTTGTTTTACCATTAGTTCCGGTTACTCCAACCAGTTTCAGTGATGATGAAGGATTCCTGAAAAAGTTTGAAGCTGCAAATCCAAGAGCTTTGGCAGAATCACCGGTTTCAACCCAGCATATATCTTTATCCGGATCTTCAGGAAGATTCTCACATATAACTGCAAAAGCGCCAGAGGCTACAGCTTCATTAATAAAATCATGCCCATCGTAATTGTTTCCATTTACAGCGACAAAGAGTGATCCACTAGAAACCTTACGGGAATCAAATTCAATATTTGATATACTCGTGCCTTTCTTCCCTGTAAGAGAAACAACATCAATTCCGATTAATATTTCTTCAATTTTCATCATATCACATATTCATCTCCAGTGAGACTATTGCACCTTCACGGTACCTGGCACCATGTTCCGGCGACTGCCTGCGTACCCTTCCTTTACCACTGTATCTTACTCTGAGACCCGAGTTCTCAAGGAGGTAAATTGCATCCCTAAGGCTCATCCCTCTGACATCCGGGACAAGACCTTTTTCCATTTTTACCCCTGCAAGTCTTATAGTATCTCCACTCTCCCGGGTAACAACCCATTCATCATTGGCAGTTCTTTTATACCTGACATTAAGGTTTCTTAGAACTTCGTTAATATCAGCGCGGTATCCATTGCCGGCTTCCGGAGCAACAAGTTTTATCTTCTCCTTATTTTCAGGCTTGTAATCACGAAAGAAACTTGTTGCATAAACTTTATCAGAGATCTCCTTAAACACTGATCCGGCAACCATATTACCATAATAGACTCCGTTTGAAGGAGCATTAACGACAACGATACAGGAATAGAGAGGGTTCTCTGCAGGAAAGTAACCTACAAAAGAGGCCTGATAAGATATTCTGGTGTTCTGTCTGTAACCAAGCTTATTCTTCGCTATCTGTGCTGTACCCGTTTTCCCTGCAATTTTATAATTGCTATTTTTCAGGTTAGTTGCCGTGCCATGTTCAACAACCCCTTCCATCATCTTTTTAGCTTTACCGATCGTAGAACGGGATGCTATTGAATTGGAAATTACATCAGTGTCAAATCGTTTTATAACAGTTCCATTACGAAGGATTGCAGTTACAAATCGAGGTCTCATCATCCTTCCATCGTTTGCAACAGCATTATAAAACGTAAGTATCTGTAAAGGAGTGAGTTGTATTTCGTATCCATGCGACATCATAGGGAGAGATAGCCCGGACCATAGCTTTTCTCCCGGGTAACGGATCAGAGGTGTTCCTTCACCTTTTATCTGTAGATTGAGTTTCTCATTAAGCTTCATCGCATACAGGCGGTTCACAAATTCTTTTGGTTTATCCTTATAATGCTCAGTTATAATTTTTGAAGTACCCACATTTGATGATTTCTCAAAGACCTCCTTAACAGTTATCTTGCCATAACCTTCCTTTCTTGTATCCCTGATGATCTTATTATAATATTTGACACTTCCTGTACCAGTATCAACAATATCGCCGGTATCAATCACCCCATCTTCAAGAGCAGCCATAAGAGCTGGCAGCTTAAAAGTCGATCCGGGTTCTGTGCTTTCTCCGATTGCATAATTATATGTTTCGTGATAACCTCCATCAGAACCAAGTTCCAGGTTGGCTATGGCTCTGATATCGCCTGTTGAAACCTCCATCAGTACTGCACAGCCGTGATGGGCATTATGTTTCCGGAGTTGATTCAGGAGAGCTGATGATGCAACATCCTGCAAATCAATATCAAGTGTTGTTACTACATCATTACCATCTCTCGATTCCACACTGATGGGACCATCAACTGCAATCCAGTCGCCTCCTGTAAGTCGCTGTTTTATTGAAACCCCTTTTTTACCTGCCAGGTCTTTATCAAAAGAACCTTCTAATCCAACTTCAGTTCCCTTGCTTCCAAGATTGAGGTAGCCGATAGTTCTGGCAGCCAGTTCACTATTTGGAAGAATTCTCCTGTTCTCAGCCAGGGCCACTAATCCTCCTTTATATTGTCCTTCTCTGAAAATTGGCAACTCTTTAAGTTCTTTCAGGGTCTTGTAGTCCACTCGCCGTTTGATAAGAAAATAGCGGTCGCCCTTTCTTCTTGCTTCTGTCAAATATGTTTTCCATCCATCAGCTGACCTCTCCCCTAATAATCTTGCCAAACCAGCTGATAATCCGCTTATTCCATTTGACCATGTAGCAGATGACATCCCTGTACTACGAGTATCCATATAGATTGTATAGTACGGTACTGAACTTGCCAGCAGACGGCCGTTATAAGTCAAAATATCGCCTCTGTTTGCAGGTATCTCAGCCGTTTTATAAACAAATCTCTCACCCATATCAGACCATTTGTTATGCTGCACATATTGCAGAATCAGGATTCGTATCAGCAAAGTTGCCGCTAACAGAACAATTGCAAAATATACAATGCCGCTTCGCCATACTATATCATCCCTTACTGCCATTATCCTTATTTCTTATCAACTAATAATTTGTATGGTGGTGTTTTCATCTCTTCAAGATTGAGTCCTTTCTCCCTTACCATCCTAAATACTTCCGACTGTTTGCTTACAAACATCAAATCAGTTGATGTGGAAAGAGACTCAGCTCTCAGATCTCTAACTTCTCTTTGAAGTTTAGTTATCTCCCTCGTTAATCTCTCTGCATGAAATCTGTTTCCAATATATAATGCAGCCAACAGGGCTATAAACGAAATGTATCCCAGGTTTTTAAGAATGATCTTTTCAGAAACCATACTCCCGCTAAGAAGTTCCTTAATGAAACTTCCTTTTTTTACCTGATTTTTTTTATGTCCCTTATTGTCAGTCATATATCAAATCTTCTCAGCTATCCTCAATCTTGCACTTCTTGCCCTGTTATTAATCGCTATCTCTTCATCTCCCGGGGTTGTTCCCTTTCTGTTTACAATTCGGAATGGAGTCTCAAGGTTGCCATAGAAATCTTTTTTCCCTTCACCCTCAAAATTGCCTGTCTTTATGAAATTTTTAACTACCCTGTCTTCAAGAGAATGATAAGTAATAATAACAAGCCTTCCACCTCTGCTAAGTACAGACAGGGCCTGTTCCAGCATCTCTTTTAAATAATCTATTTCGTGATTAACAGCTATTCTTAATGCTTGAAATACCTTTGCATAAAATTTATGTTCCTGCCTGTAAGGTGCCAGTTTACCAATAGCACCAATTATATCGCTGACAGATGTCAATGGTTTTACAATTCTGACAGCAACAATTTCCTTAGAAATCCTTCTTGAGTTAGTCAGCTCCCCGTAATTGTAAAAAATATCTGCCAGGGATTTTTCATCAAGTGTCTGCAGCAGATCTGCAGCAGTCACCTGGCTCTGCTTATTCATTCTCATATCCAGAGGAGCATCCTGTCTGAAAGTAAATCCTCTTGCAGGTTCATCAAACTGGTGGAATGAGACCCCAAGGTCAGCAATCAAACCATCTATTGATCTAATATCATTGTACAGAAGGTTGTTTTTCAGAAATCTGAAATTCTGATTAAGAAATAGAAATTTGTTATCATCAGGTATGTTTAATATGGCATCCTCATCCTGATCAAAAGCAATTAGTCTTCCAGTTTCAAGTCTTTTCAGTATTTCCATTGAATGGCCTCCTCCCCCAAAAGTAACGTCAACATAAATCCCGTCAGGCCGGATATTCAGCCCATCAATACTCTCATTGAGCAGTGCAGGAATATGGTAAACCATTATACTTGAGGCTCATTTAAACTTCCACCCATCAGCTTTTCAGCCAGGTTAGCAAAATCAGCAGCAGGCATATCAATTCTCTCATAAACATCAGCTGCCCATATCTCAATCCGACCATCCTGACCTGCAAGAACAACATCCCTCTCGGCTCCAATAAGATCAAGTAACCTTTTAGGAACCAGCATCCTGTTGTTATTATCAAGCGATAATTCGGCAGTTCCTTTAAAGAAATTTCGCAGGAACATATTATGCTCACGATTATAGGGGTTCATCCTTTTCCTGATCTTCTCCAACTGTCTGTTCCAGTCTTCGATTGAATATAGTACGAGACAATTTTCGAAGATATCTTTCCGAACCACAAAATGATCTTGTGCATCAGCAGGCATCTGCTTCTTAAATGCCATTGGAAGAATTATCCTTCCTTTAGCATCTACTTTGCACGTGAAATCACCTATAAATGTGGCCATCCTCGCTTTTTATGATTAAAAAGCTAAAATAAAGAAAAATTATCCACTTCGCTCCACTTTACTCCACTTTTTTTCAATTATTGTTAATAACTTTTGTTGGAAAAATGACTAATGCCGGCTGTAGGAAGTGTTTGCATGATCCCGGATTTCCTAAAATCCTCTTCTTATGATCCTATGAACCTAACAAGGTGTAATGTTTCCCTACCCCGCTTTGCGGGATTAAATTTTCTTCTAAATCATTGTAATTAAACTAAATAACACGGTATTTTCTCCCCTTAAGGGGAGATGTCAGCATAGCTGACAATGGGGTTTTGCTCTACGAGTGAAGACCCTCCGGAAGGAGATACTGCGCAGCTTGAGAAGTATCTGTTTTTTTGGTAAATTTGAATCTGCATTTTTTAAAAATCATTGTACAGATGAATGAAGATCTGAATAAAAATGAGAGTCAACAAATTGATGTCGAGAAAGTCCTTTATTCGAAAAATCCGACACTTTCAAAAACTGTCCCGGGATTCCTTATGAATTATCTGAAAAAGATTATACATCAGGATGAGTTGAATGATTTTCTGAAAAAATCCGGTCATCTGAGGGATAATAAATTTATTGAGGCAGGTTTGAAGCATATGAAGATAAAGTTTAAGACCTTTTGCAGGGAAAATATCCCCAAATCAGGCAGATATATATTTGTTTCAAATCATCCTCTTGGTGGACTAGATGGTCTGGTATTTATTTATGAATTATCGAAATATTTTCCTGATATTAAATTCCCGGTTAACGATATACTTACCAATATTAAAAACCTATCAGGAATTTTTCTTCCAATAAATAAACACGGGGCACAAATTAAAGATGCAGTCAGGAGAATAGATAAAGCCTACGCATCCGACAGCCAGATACTTTATTTTCCTGCCGGGTTATGTTCCCGAAAGAAAAAAAAGGTGATAAAGGACCTTCAGTGGCAAAAAAGTTTTATAACCAAAGCCATACAGCATAAAAGAGATATTGTTCCTGCCTATTTTTCAGGCAGAAATTCCAATTTCTTCTATTCCCTTTCCAATATCAGAACATTTTTCAGGATAAAGGTTAATATAGAGATGCTCTATCTTGCTGATGAAATGTTTAAACAAAAAGACAAAGAGATAAAATTGATTTTCGGAAAGACTATTCCATGGGAGACCTTCGACAGAACAAAATCTGCATTAGAATGGGCAGATTGGGTTAAATCAAAATCATATGAACTTGAATCAGATATTCCAGTGTAAGCGAAGAACAGTAACACCCCCAAGTGGAGTCCGGTTAAGCCTAAATCAAATATCCTTAATGAAGATCATTAAGACTAAATAATCTGAATTAAAAAAAAGAGTAAAATGCATTTGATTTTTTAAAATACAATTTTCCGACTTAACTATACTATATATTTTAATTCCATGAAACCTGTCGTTGACCAATTACCAAAAGATCAGATAATCGCCGAATTAACCAGTGATAAACTTCTTCGTAGGACCAATAATGGCAATAATGAGGTATATATCTTTGATAATAACAACTCTCCGGCTCTTATGCAAGAAGTAGGTCGCGTAAGGGAGATAACTTTCCGTCATGCAGGCGGTGGCACTGGTAAGGAGATCGATATTGATGATTTTGATACTGCGAAGGTTGAGCCTCAGAAACAGTTAATTGTCTGGGATCCTGAAAATCTGGAGATAATTGGTGGGTATCGTTTTTACTTTTTGGAAAAAAATTGTACAAACTGCGATATTTCAAGGCTTGCATCATCCATATATTTCAATTTTTCTGAGAAATTTTTGACAAAGTATTATCCTCACCTGATGGAGCTTGGCAGGTCATTTGTTCATCCTGATTATCAATCACGTTCTATATGTAGAAAAAGTCTGTTTGCCCTTGATAATCTATGGGATGGACTTGGTGCAATAATTATTGATAATCACCATCTTAAGTATCTGTTCGGGAAAGTGACCATGTATACTCATTTCAATCAGAAAGCAAGAGACATGATCCTTTATTTCCTGATGAGGCACTTCAATGATCCCGATAACCTTGTTACTCCAATTGAACCTGCCGATATCGATTTCCATGCGGAAGATATGAAAAAGATCTTCAGGGGATGGAGATATAAAGAAAACTATAAGATTTTATCAAGAGAGGTAAGAAATCTGAATGAAAATATTCCTCCGCTTATTAATGCTTATATGAATCTGTCGCCGACCATGCGAACCTTCGGCACATTTATAAATCATAAATTTGGCAATGTTGAAGAGACTGGAATTATGATTACCCTAAGAGACATCTATGTAGAAAAAATTAACAGGCATCTCTCCTCATATAAAAAAGATTTCGAAATAAAATGGTTTTCCCATGAAAATCAATAAGCCCTTTTATTCCTGCCTTCCACATAGTTAATAAAAGACTGGTTTACAACTTTATTTCCTCCTGGGGTTGGATAATTTCCTGTAAAATACCAATCGCCTGAGTGACCCGGGCAAGCTTCATGAAGACCTTCAATCGATTGAAATACAATCTCGACCTCTGATTTTATTTCATCTGATCTAAGCATTGAGGATATCTTTACTGATATTTCATCGGTATTAAAAGGTTTATATATTTCCCTGACCAAATTTTTTATCTCTTCAACAGGCTTGTGCAGCTCATCTTTTGCAGCTTTGTAGATGTCTTGAATCAGTGATTCCTTTCCATTATCTTTCAACAATCCAATTGCCGCTTTAAATGCTATAAAATCGCCAAGTTTCGCCATATCAATCCCATAACAATCGGGATACCGCAGTTGAGGGGAAGAAGAGACAACGATTATCTTTTTTGGATCAAGCTTATCCAAAATCCGTATAATGCTCTTTTTCAATGTAGTGCCTCTTACAATCGAATCATCTATTACAACCAGGTTATCGATACCAGGTCTGATAACACCATAAGTAACATCATATATATGTCCGACCAGATCTTTGCGACTGTTATCTTCAGTAATAAATGTTCTCAGTTTTGCATCTTTTACTGCAATTTTATCAACTCTTGGTCTCTGGTTTATAATTTTTTCAAGCTCCTTACTTGTAAGGTACTTACCCCTGCTTAGAATATGATCAATTTTTACATGATTGAGATACTCCTCAACTCCTTGTATCAAACCATAGAAGGCACTTTCAGCAGTGTTGGGTATATATGAAAACACCGTATTATCGAGGTCATAGTTAACGGATTGAAGTACTGGTTGGGTAAGTAATTCCCCAAGCTTTTTTCTTTCCTTGTAGATATCTCTATCTGTTCCTCTCGAGAAATATATCCTTTCAAAGGAGCATTTCCTGTGTTCAGTTTCCTCCCTGATCTTTTTAATAGTAGTTTCTCCCGATGATTTTATAATAATAGCGCTTGCGGGAGGAATCTCCTTGACATCATCAGTTTTTACATTAAATATCGTTTGAATAACGGGTCTTTCAGAAGCGATCACAACAACCTCATCATCAATGTAATAATAAGCCGGTCTTATACCGGCAGGATCTCTCATTACAAATGCATCACCATGGCCAACCATACCAGCCATGGCATAACCTCCATCCCAGTTACGGCTTGCTTTACTCAAGATTGAAGCGACATCCAGATTTGTTTCTATTAGCGGAGATATCTCCTTTTTCGAAAAACCTTCCTCCTTGAATTTACGGAATAACCTCTCATTTTCCTCATCGAGGCGATGTCCCACATTTTCAAGAATCGTCACTGTATCTGAAAAATCAACCGGATTCTGTCCTAATTCAACAAGGCTGTTAAATACTTCTCCAACATTTGTAAGATTGAAATTACCAGCCATAACCAGGTTTTTTGATCTCCAGTTATTCTCACGACTTACTGGGTGAACGTAGTCAATATTATAATTTCCATAGGTACCATACCGCAGGTGTCCCAGATAGATGTCGCAGGCAAAAGGTAAATTTCCTTTAATAAAAGCTGGTTCTTTTATTTCATCAGGATGATTTCTGGTTGTTAAATCAATATCTTCATAAATCAGGTTAAAAATTTCTTTTATTGGATTAGACAGGTTTGACCTTTGTCTGAAAATATATCTGTTACCAGGAGGTACATCTAACTTTATTCCTGCTATTCCTGCACCATCCTGCCCTCTGTTGTGCTGCTTTTCCATCATAAGGTACATCTTCTGAAGGCCATAGCTCCAGGTACCGTATTTTTCAATATAATATTCCATCGGCTTTCGCAATCTTAACATTGCAATGCCGCATTCATGTTTGATCCGATCGCTCATAATTACTTAGTCTTCAGTTCCGGGAAATTAATAAAATCCGGAACAATATATGCATCAGGGAATGACTTGCTTATTATTAAAAATAATTTTGTTGCTTCGGTTCTGGTTCTGAAATCGCCAACCTTGACTATAAAATATCCAGGATCATCATATAATAGATAGGAAATTATATCAGGGAATAAACTCATAAATTCCGCTCTTGCTATGTTTGATTCATCCCTGGCATTTCTATTGGAGCTACGATATATCTGTATTCGGAATCCTTGCATACCATAGTGGTTATTCTCCTCTTTCAGATTTTTATTAACCAGAATATACCTGCTAACCAGGGTATCTATAGATAAGCTCTGAATAATGTTAAGTTGCCCTGCCCGGGAATCATCCGCTGATCTTGAAAAAAGATCTGATGTTTTAACAATCGATTGTGCTATTCCAAAACCGGTTGCTAAACCAAGACTAACAAATATCAAAAAGATTTTTCTGATCATGAGGCAAAAATAGCATTTCGTTGACTAAATAAAAACGGATTTGCCGGTTTTAATATTATGTTTCATCTAATGTTGTTACCGGGATGATTTAAGTGCCAGGTAAAAATTACCACCACGGGTACCAGCCACAAGTATGTTCTCATCATAATTTATTACGATACCAGACCCGAAAGCATCAGTATTATATGAATCACAGAGGCTAAACATTCTTATTCTGCCGGCTTCAGTACCATCTCCAGGATTCGCCAGGTTTATTATGAAACAATTTCTATTCAGCATCATCAGATTTTCCATCTCATCAAAAATAATTGCAAACCCCGAATTAGAATTTTCAAGGTACTTTTTCCATCTGACCAATCCGGCATCTGTTAGTGAAGCAAGAAATGAATTATTCAGGACACCATCTTCAGTAGAGAGTTCTGTTTTCCCGGCTACATAAACATTTCCCGACCCATCAAGATTTATTGCAATGCTGGCGGCTCCGAAACCTGGGTTATTATAGAGTTTCGTCTCCCATAATTTCTGAAACAGATTATTAAATTTTGCAACGCTCGATTTTTGTTTGTCACTAGCTGTTTTCCTTGTTATAGCAAGAAAGATATTACCTTCATTATCAACAAATGCACCACTGGCTGCAACGAAGTTTGTCTCTAAAATACTGCTCTCCGTTAATATCTGTCCTGTAGTATCAAATCTGACAAAAAGGAGACCAGTGGCACCTGAGTCCGATGAATCAGGACTGGCTGTCGCAACGGCAAGAAGATTACCATTCCCTGTATAAAACAGGTTAGTAAAATCAATTTTAAAACTTGAATCGAATGTTTTTTCCCACAATTTATTTCCTTCAGGGCTATGATGCATTAATAACATCTTCCCTTCACTGTTCCCTGCAGTAGTATAACCAGATGTGTCGAACCATACAGAACTGAATAGTCCGGGATTTTCTCCGCTAAAATCAACGATAAGGTTCCTATTTTTATTTAGCCGCAATAAGTATGGTTTTCCTTCCATATCCCCACAAGCTATAAAACCTGAGTCTGGTGATGTAGTGATAAAAAGTGCCTCTCCTTTACCATAAGATTTTTCCCAGATAAAATCACTTTCGCTTTTTCTGCACGATGATAGCAGAATAATAAGGATGAATAACGGAATGTAACTTTTCATAATTAAAGAGGTATTATAAGTAATGAGACTACTATCCCAACTCTTCAGCCAGTTCGTCGGTCATTTCAAGATTATGATAAACAAACTGGATATCATCATCATCTTCCAGTACATCAATAAGTCTTAGAACTTTTTTGGCTGATTCCAGATCAATCTGCTTAGTGTCGTTGGGAATACGTTTCAACCCGGCCTCTTCAGGTTCTATACCAAGCTCATAAAGTTTTTTGTTAACGCTGCCAAAATCTTCTTTAGCACATGTAACAGTAATCATATCGTTATCAATTTCAAAGTCTTCTGCCCCAGCATCAATCATTTCAAGCTCCACATCTTCCAGAGATAATCCCTCATTTTTAATCGTGAAAACACCTTTTCTGTCAAAAAGAAAACTCAAAGATCCATTGGTTCCAAGACTACCTCCATGTTTGTTGAAAGCAGCCCGTACAGAAGCCACTGTCCTGTTATTGTTATCAGTAAGGCACTCCACAAATACGGCTATCCCCCCTGGTGCATAACCCTCAAAAGAGGTTTCATTGAAACTTTCTGCATCTGAAGCGGAAGCTTTTTTTATCGCTCTGTCAATATTTTCTTTAGGCATATTAGCGCCCTTTGCGTTAAGTACAGCAAGCCTGAGTCTTGCATTTGAATCAGGATCGCCTCCTCCCTCTTTTGCTGCAATTATTATCTCTTTGATAATTTTTGTGAAAATCTTTCCCCTTTTTGCATCAATTGCCCCTTTTTTTCGCTTAATAGTTGACCATTTACTATGACCTGACATATTCTATAAATTATTATTATTGATGCAAATTTAAATAATTCTTTTATACCTCCTTCATAGTTCATAGATTTGTGCGGGAATAGAAATTTAAGATTGGCACAAAGGCGCAAGGGCAAAAAGGCGCAAAGGTACGATGGTTCGAAGGGATGGCGGTGTACAGGTATAATTGCATATATTCCCGAAGTGCCGTTAAGCCGTTGAGCCATTGAGCCATTGAACCATTGAACAGTTAAAAAACAACTAATACTCAACTATGATTAAATGAGTAAGAAAGTTTATATAGAGACATATGGTTGCCAGATGAATGTTGCTGACAGTGAGGTTGTTGTGTCTATTCTTTCTGAAGCTGGTTATGTATATACCGATAATATAAATGATGCCGGATTAATATTAATAAATACCTGTTCAATCCGCGATAATGCTGAACAGCGTATTTGGGGCAGACTTAAAGCTATAAGGCATCTGAAAAAGAAAGATCACAGCTTAAAAATCGGAATTATAGGTTGTATGGCTGAAAGGTTAAAAGAAACCTTACTTGAAAAAGATCAGCTCGTTGATATTGTGGTTGGTCCTGATGCATACCGTGAACTGCCTCTGCTTGTTGCTGAAGCTGATGCAGGTCACAAAGCAGTAAATGTCCTCCTTTCCCGTGAAGAGACCTATGCTGATATATCACCCATAAGGATGGACAAAAACGGAGTTTCATCCTTTGTTTCAATTATGAGAGGGTGCAATAACATGTGTGCATACTGCGTTGTCCCTTATGTCCGTGGGGCTGAGAGAAGCCGAAACCCTGAATCAATAATAAAAGAGGTTAAAGACCTTTATGAAATGGGCTACAGGGAGGTGACACTCCTCGGACAAAATGTTGATTCATATAAATGGGATAATAATAGCGAGTTAATGGGTTTTCCTCAACTTCTTGAAAAGGTCGCAATGTTAAATCCCCTGCTACGTGTGAGATTCTCAACATCACATCCAAAAGATATTTCAGATGACCTGTTATATACAATTGCCAGACATGAAAATATTTGTAACCATATCCATCTGCCAGCACAGAGCGGAAGCAGTCGTATTCTTAAACTTATGAACCGCGAATATTCAAGGGAATGGTACATGGATAGAATAAATGCAATACATGCCATTATCCCCGAATGTGCCCTATCCACTGATATGATAACCGGCTTTTGCTCAGAAACCGAGGAGGATCATAAAGAATCGTTATCGCTCATGGAATGGGCTGGTTATGATTTTGCATATATGTTTAAATATAGTGAAAGGCCGGGGACTAAGGCTTCAAGAAAATATGAAGATGATATTCCTGAGGAAATAAAGTCGAAAAGGCTCAGTGAAATGATCTCACTTCAGAATAAGTTCTCGGCAAAATCGAAAAAAAATGATCTGGGTAAAACTTATGAGGTACTTATTGAGGGCTTTTCAAAAAGATCTGATGAGTATTTATCGGGGCGCACCTCCCAAAATAAGGTGGTTGTATTTCCGGGTAAAAACCTAAAAAAGGGAGAATATATAAATGTTATAATTGAAAAGTGTACCTCAGCTACTCTAATAGGTAAAAATATTTAATCTAAAAATTATTTGCTCATCTCCGGGCTTCGGCGTAACTTGCACTAATAGATAATCACGTAAAATGAATTGAAAAAAATTTCTTCTTATAATTATTTCGGTTTGCATAGTGCAAATCGTATATAGCCAAAAAACCGGTAAAAAATCTGAAAAACCCGTTACAATTACCGGGAAGGTAATGAACAAGGACAAAATACCAATTACAGGTGCAGTTATTTATATCGACAATATAAGAACCAGCAACATAACAAAGAGTGACGGTTCATATAAAATAAAAGTCAGCTCTTCAGTCATTAATCTGGAAATCCGTTCATCTGAGTACGGGAATTGCGAAACCGCAATAAATGGACAAACTAAAATTAATTTCACTCTTAATGGTGATAATAGCCAGGCTTCGATACCTGGACCCGGGGATAAGGTAAATGGGGTTATTGTTAGCAGTATCGATAATATTAATCCCCTTGAAGTCAGGTCAATAAAGGTACTTAAAGGATCTGCTGCTGCAATTTATGGAGTGGGTGGGACAAACGGTGTTATAAGTATAGATTTGGTAAACGGATCAGAAAAAAACAAGTAGTAATTCTGGAATAAATAATATAAGCTATTCCCCCTTTTCAACAATAAGCTTTAACTCATTGAGCTGCTGACCTGAAATTGGTGCCGGAGTATCAAGCATTACATCACGTCCTGAATTATTTTTAGGGAACGCAATAAAATCGCGTATTGAATCCTGTCCTCCGAACATCGCAACCCATCTGTCGAAACCAAAAGCAATACCTCCATGAGGCGGAGCACCAAATTTAAAGGCATTTAGAAGAAAACCAAATTGCTCATCTGCCTCTTTCTCGCTGAACCCCAGAACCTTAAACATCATTTTCTGAACAGCAGCATCGTGAATTCTGATGGATCCTCCTCCAATCTCCACACCATTAATCACAAGATCGTAAGCATTAGCTCTTACCTTACCAGGGGCTTTCTCCATAAGAGGAAGATCTTCAGGTATTGGAGAGGTAAAAGGATGATGCATGGCATAGAACCTCTTTGTCTCTTCATCCCATTCAAGAAGAGGAAAATCAACAACCCATAATGGAATGAATTTGTCTTTTGTCCTCAACCCCAGCCTGCTTCCCATCTCAAGACGTAGCTCACAAAGGGCTGTTAACGTTTTTTGCTTCTCTCCGGCCATAATCAACATCAGGTCTCCGGGTTTAGCAGTCATAACATCAACCCATTTCAATAATTCATTCTGTGAGTAAAATTTATCAACTGAAGACTTCAGGGTACCATCAACATTATACCTTACATATATAAGCCCCTTTGCTCCTATTTGTGGTCTTTTAACAAACGCTGTCAGCTCATCAATCTGTTTCCTGGTGTATTCTGAACATCCTTCTGCACATATACCTCCGACATATTCGGAACTATCAAACACAACAAAGTCGTGTCCTTGTACTGTTCCTGTAATATCAGTGAACCGCATCTCAAAACGAACATCAGGTTTATCTGAACCATAGTATTCCATAGCTTCCAGATATGGAATTCTTAAAAAAGGTTCACTTAATTCGATACCTTTAATCTGCTTGAAAAGGTGTTTTGCAAGACCCTCGAATGTATTAAGAACATCATTTCTATCAACAAATGACATTTCACAGTCGATTTGTGTAAACTCCGGCTGTCTGTCTGCGCGAAGGTCTTCATCCCTGAAACACTTAACAATCTGAAAATACTTGTCAAAGCCTGCAACCATCAGGAGCTGTTTCAAAGTCTGTGGCGATTGTGGTAATGCATAGAAAGTACCTGGCTGCATCCTTGATGGAACAACAAAATCACGGGCCCCTTCTGGAGTGGATTTTATCAATATTGGTGTCTCAACCTCAACAAAATCGATAGAATCCATATATTTACGAACCTCCTGCGAAACCCGGTGGCGAAGAATAATATTATTCTTAACTGATGTTCTTCTGAGGTCAAGATAGCGATATTTCATTCTTAACTCTTCCCCTCCGTCAGTCTCCTCTTCAATAGTAAAAGGAGGTATCTCACTTCTGTTTAAAATATTCAGTTCATTAACTGCTATTTCAATTTCACCAGTAGAAATCTTCAAATTTTTATTACTGCGCTCCATAACTTTCCCTTTCGCCTGAACGACAAACTCACGTCCAAGTTTACGAGCTCTCTCGCAAAGCTCCTTATTCGTTTCCATGTTAAATACAAGCTGGGTCAATCCATATCGGTCACGAAGATCGACAAAAGTCATTCCGCCAAGATCCCTGGATTTCTGAACCCAACCACATAAAACAACATCCTCCCCAGTGCATTTCATGTCCAATTCTCCACATGTATGTGTTCTGTACATCTCTATATTTTTTATTTCAACAAAAATAAGAAAAATATCAGATTGGAAGGATCCCATTTTTATTTCTACTTTTAGAGGTCAAATAGAATAATTATGGTCTATAGCAAGAAAGAGCATTATATGAGAGCGGCCCTTGCTGAGGCAGTTAAAGCATATGACAAACAAGAAGTTCCTGTTGGAGCCATAGTGGTATGTAATGATACGATTATTGCAAGAGCCCATAATCTTACCGAGACACTAAAAGACCCAACAGCACATGCTGAGATGCAGGCTATTACATCTGCAACAAATTTTCTTGGAGGAAAATATCTTACGGACTGTACATTCTATGTGACACTTGAACCATGTGCAATGTGCGCCGGCGCTATTGGATGGAGTCAGGCATCTGGCCTGGTTTTTGGAGCAGGAGATGAAAAAAAAGGATACCGAACAATAACCGGAAACTTATTGCATCCAAAAACAATTGTTGAATCGGGAGTACTTGAAAAAGAATGCAGGGAATTAATATTGAAATTTTTTAAAAACAGGCGATAGGTGTTTTCCATAACTCTTTTTTATTAAAAAAACACTAATTTTATATAAATTTCAGGATATGACTTTCGATAACAGCAAGACAATTATTAGTCTAAGAATCAAGCTCTTCGGAGCCACCATTGTTTTTCTTGCCTATGTTGTTCTAACCTATGTTGCAAAAATGATAAAATATCCCCTTTGGGGGATGAGTGATACCGCATGGACAGTTATTCTTGTAGGAATATATTTGTTCATTGCCTTCCTTCCAATGTACCTGAATTATCAGTTTATATTTTTTTCTGATGAAGGGGAAGTTATTGTTTTCAGATATTTTACTGCCGGAATTGTTGGAGGGAAAAAAAATTCAGTCGAAATAAATAAAAAATCATTTTCAGGTTATAAGATTGAATCCCGGTTTTTTGGTCTTATTCAAAGCATTACTCTTTCACAGCAGTTTAAAGAGGGAGTTGCCAAATATCCACCTATATATATCAGTGCTCTGTCTCGGGAGGAGAAGGCAAAAATCATTAAATCCTTAAATTTGAATACTCCCCAGGCTTGAATGTTATCATTTGATAACATGAGTTTTATCATTTTAAATGATTTATAACAATCACAAATTTGACTTGTCGATTTTTAATTATGATCATAATATAAAAACTTAAATAATGAACGTAGATAATACCATGAACAACCTTGAAAGGAAGCATCCCGGAGAGGTTGAGTATTTGCAGGCAGTAAGAGAGGTACTGGAGTCGATAGAAGAGGTTTATAATGAGAATCCGCAGTTTGAATCTGCTAACATTATTGAACGTATTATTGAACCTGATCGTGTTTTAACATTTAAAATACCATGGGTTGATGATGAAGGAAATGTAAAAGTAAACATTGGTTACCGGATTCAGTTCAATAATGCTATCGGACCGTATAAAGGAGGACTTCGTTTTCACCCAAGTGTAAACCTTTCAATTCTTAAGTTCCTGGGGTTTGAACAGATCTTTAAGAATGCACTTACTACTCTTCCTATGGGCGGAGGAAAAGGTGGTTCTGACTTTGATCCAAAAGGAAAATCAAATGCAGAGGTAATGCGTTTCTGTCAGTCATTCATGCTTGAACTGTGGAAATATATTGGCCCCGAGACTGACGTTCCTGCTGGTGATATCGGTGTTGGAGGTCGTGAAATTGGATATCTGTACGGGATGTACAAAAAGCTAAAGGGAGATCACACAGGCGTTCTTACTGGCAAAGGAAGTAACTGGGGTGGTTCGCTTGTACGCCCAGAAGCTACTGGTTTTGGCGGGATCTATTTTGCCAAGGAAATGCTGGCTACCAAAAATGAAACTTTTAAAGGCAAAACAATATCAATTTCAGGATTTGGTAATGTAGCCTGGGGTGCTGCCCTTAAAGCTACTGAGCTTGGAGGAAAAGTTGTTACTATCTCAGGTCCTGATGGTTATATTTATGACCCTGATGGTATTTCGGATAATAAAATTGAATATATGCTCGAACTACGAGCCTCGAATGAAGACATTGTTAAACCATATTCATATGAATTTGAAGGAGTCGAATTTCATGCAGGGAAACATCCATGGGAAGTTAAAGTTGATATTGCGCTCCCTTGTGCAACCCAGAACGAACTTACCGGTGAAGATGCAAAAAAATTGATCGCCAACGGTGTTATTCTTGTGGCTGAAATATCAAATATGGGTTGCACTCCTGAAGCTGTTGAGGAATTTCATAGAAATAAAATATTATTTACTCCTGGTAAGGCAGTTAATGCTGGTGGTGTTGCTACATCGGGACTGGAAATGACCCAGAACTCCATGAAGCTTCGCTGGAACCGGCAGGAGGTTGATGACCGACTTCATGAAATTATGTGCAATATTCATAATCAATGTGTTAAACATGGTAAAAAGGAAGATGGTTATGTTGATTATGTGAAGGGTGCAAATATTGCAGGTTTCCTGAAGGTTGCTAATTCGATGCTCGATATGGGCGTGATCTAATATATTACCCACCTTTCTCGTAGAAAATATTGTAGGGATATGCCATGGCATGTCCCTATTGTTTTTTATATTTGTATTGTCTCAATTTCCAGTGCTATGTCAGAAGTGTCACTTAAGCATAAAATTGCATTAGGTCTTATTCCACGTATTGGCGATATCAATGCGCGAAAACTTGTATCCCATTTCGGATGTGTGGAAGCAATTTTCCATGAACCATATAGAAATCTGATCAAAATACCAGGTATCGGGTCAGGTATAGCAAAGTATATCAGCGAAAGATCGTATCTCGATGATGCCGAGAAAGAAGCGGAATATATCAATAAGAACAACATAAGAGCCTTTTTCTACCTTGATAATGATTACCCTTTCCGACTGAAACAATGTGATGATTCACCGGTAGTATTTTTTCTAAAGGGAAGCTGTGATCTTAATGCTGCAAAAATATTAAGTGTAGTTGGTACACGTAATGCCACTACCCGAGGGAGAGATATCTGCGAAAAGATAATAGGAGGACTTGCTTCAGGTCATCCCGACCTGATTATTGTTAGTGGTCTTGCATATGGTATAGATATTGCTGCACATAAAGCAGCACTGGCAAATAATATGCATACTATCGGAGTGCTGGCCCATGGTTTTATTACAATCTATCCTGCTGTTCATGCCTCAACAGCCAGAACCATGGTTGACGAAGGTGGTGGATTGGTGTCTGATTTTCTTTCAGGTGCTCTTCCGGAACGTAATAATTTTTTAAAAAGAAACCGAATCATTGCCGGACTGTCAGATGCAACTTTGGTTGTTGAATCGGGTATTAAAGGAGGTGCACTTATAACTGCAGATATAGCCAATTCATATAACCGCGATGTTTTTGCTCTCCCCGGCAGACCGGATGATCAATGGTCGGCTGGCTGCAACAGTCTGATCAGGAGCAATAAGGCAGCACTTGTCGAATCGTCTGATGATATCGAATACTTCCTGAACTGGAAACCTCAAAAATCAAAACCACCAGTTCAGCGAACATTGTTCTCAGACCTTGATGAGACAGAAAAACTTATCTATGAATTACTGATTAAGCAAGGAGAACTTTCCATTGACAGTATCTGCCGGTCACTTGAAATGCCTGTTTATAAATTATCATCCCTTCTTCTGCAAATGGAGTTTAAAGGGTTATTAAAATGTTATCCTGGAAATATGTATCGAACTGGTTAAAATATGATAATATTCCTGGGGAAATGAAATGATAATTGCTATTGTTTTTATACTTTTAACACTCCAATTAACCATGTAATTTAAACGTATAAATTATGGATCCGAAAGTACAACAATTCATGGCAATGATTAAATCAAGGAACCCCGGTGAAAATGAATTCCACCAGGCAGTTCAGGAGGTTGCAGAATCATTGATTCCTTTTATTGAAGAAAACCCTAAGTATAAACATGCAAAAATTCTTGAAAGAATTGCCGAACCCGAGAGGACAATTATCTTCAGGGTTCCCTGGCTGGACGACAAAGGAGAAGTTCAGATCAACCGTGGCTATAGAATTGAGATGAATAGTGCCATTGGTCCCTATAAAGGAGGACTCAGACTTCATCCTACAGTTAATCTGGGCATTCTTAAATTCCTTGCCTTTGAACAGGTATTTAAAAACAGTCTTACCACCTTACCCATGGGTGGAGGAAAAGGTGGTTCTGATTTTGATCCAAAAGGAAAATCAGATAATGAAGTAATGAGGTTCTGTCAGAGTTTTATGTCAGAACTCTATCGCCATATAGGTGCAGATACAGATATTCCTGCAGGAGATATTGGCGTAGGTGGCCGTGAAATAGGTTATCTGTTCGGTCAGTATAAGAGACTTAAAAATGAATTTACCGGGGTATTAACTGGAAAAGGTATTGAATGGGGTGGCTCTCTCATCCGTCCCGAAGCAACCGGATATGGTGCAACATATTTCGCCCAGGAGATGCTATCAACCCGGGGTGAGAGTTTGAAAGGAAAAGTTGTTTGCATTTCAGGATCAGGTAATGTGGCCCAGTACGCAACTGAAAAAGTTACGGAACTTGGCGGGAAAGTGGTTACATCATCCGACTCAAACGGATTTATCTACGATCCAAAAGGGATTGATGATGAAAAACTCAAATTCATTATGGAGCTTAAAAATGTTAAAAGAGGAAGGATAAAAGAGTATGCCGAAAAATATGGTGTTGAGTATTTTGAAGGGGAAAGGCCATGGATCATTAAGTGCGATATAGCTATGCCTTGTGCCACTCAGAACGAAATAAATGAAGAAGAGGCTGAATTTCTGGTTAAAAACGGCTGCATATGTGTGTCTGAAGGCTCAAACATGCCTTCTACTATTGAGGCTGTCGAGGTCTTTCTGAATGCGAAAATACTTTATGGTCCAGGAAAAGCGGCTAACGCTGGAGGAGTTGCCACATCAGGACTTGAGATGACACAAAACTCTATGAGACTTCCATGGTCTCGCAAAGAGGTCGATGAAAAGCTTCAGACTATCATGAAAAACATACACAAAACATGCGTGAAGTATGGTACCAAAGAGAATGGATTTATTAACTATGTTGATGGTGCCAATATTGGCGGCTTTGTGAAGGTAGCTAATGCCATGATCGCCCAGGGGGTTGTTTGATGCAGCTCATTGATACCCATACGCATCTATATCTTCCGGAATTCGATATTGATAGGGATGAGGTGGTAAACAGAGCTGTGAGCAAAGGTGTTATTAAGATGCTGATGCCAAACATTGATTTGCACTCTGTCGATCTAATGCTCTCAGCTAGTAAGAGATACCCTGATATCTGTTATTCTATGATTGGCCTTCATCCTACATCAGTTAAAGAAAATTATCAATCTCAACTAGATGAACTGGAAAGCCTGATTGCAAAACATAAGTTCATTGCAATAGGGGAGATAGGAATCGATCTTTACTGGGAGAAGGCTCTTATCAGGGAACAGATAAATGCCTTTCAAAAGCAGGTTGCTTTCTCACTCGATTTGGGATTGCCGGTTGTCATACATGCAAGGGAATCATTCCCCGAAGTTTTTTCAGTATTAAATGAATTTAAAGGGCAAGGATTAAAAGGAGTATTTCATGCCTTTTCAGGGAGTATCGAAGATGCAGAAAAAGCAATTAGTATGGGATTCAAACTAGGAATAGGAGGTATAGTAACGTTTAAGAACTCCGGGCTTGATAAAATTGTAAAAGAGACAGGCCCGGAGAATCTTATACTCGAAACTGACTCTCCATATCTTGCTCCTGCACCATACAGAGGAAAAAGGAATGAGAGTTCGTATATTTGCATTATTAATCAAAAACTTGCTGATATTTTCGGACTGAGCGAAGAAGATGTTGCTTCAATTACATTTTCTAACTCAACCCGACTTTTTAATCTCTGAAAAGAAGCATGAAGAAAAGAAAAGAAATTTCAATACTAATTATTTATACAGGGGGTACAATTGGGATGGTTCATGATCCACAATCCGGATCGCTTATTCCAATCGACTTCCGACATGTTTCGGATCATGTTCCTGAACTACGTAAGTTTGGCTATAGTCTCCATTCAGTCTCTTTTGATCCGGTTAAGGACTCATCTAATATTGATCCCGGAGTTTGGGTAAAAATAGCTGAGATCATTGAAATGAGTTACAATGATTTTGACGGATTTGTTGTGTTACATGGGACTGATACAATGGCATATACTGCATCTGCATTAAGTTTTATGCTTGAAAATCTGGAAAAGCCGATAATTCTTACAGGTTCACAACTGCCAATAGGCCTGCTTAGAACTGATGGAAAAGAGAATTTAATTACAGCAATAGAGATTGCAGCTGCCAATGAAAACAGACTACCTATTGTACCGGAGGTTTGTATATATTTCGACAATAAATTAACCCGGGGCAATCGAACTACAAAAATGAGTGCTGAACATTTCGATGCTTTTGATTCTCCCAACTATCCTTCTCTGGCGGAAGTTGGCTTGCATTTAAAATACAACCATAATCTGATCCGGTTTTCTGAAAAAGGCCGGGAGCTTATTGTTCATAAAACATTCGATACAAACGTTGCCATTCTAAAACTTTTCCCGGGTATAAACAGAAACCTTGTTCAGGCTATTATCAATACCAATGGGTTAAGAGGTTTAATTATTGAGACATTCGGATCAGGAAATGCACCTACATACCAATGGTTCTTGGATGATCTTAAAAAGTATATTGATAATGGAGGAATTATCCTTAATGTCACCCAGTGTCATGGTGGTAGTGTTGAAATGGGTTTATATGAAACAAGTCGTCAGATGCTGGCTGCAGGAGTGATTAGTGGCAAAGACATTACATCTGAAGCTTCTGTTACCAAACTTATGCATCTGCTTGGTATATATTCATCAAGAGAAAAAGTAGTTGAATCATTGAATAAGTCCCTGGCAGGAGAAATATCCTGATAAGCAGAATTATAAAAATATTTTTGTAATTTGGGCGCCTGTTTTTGGAGAGATGCAGGAGTGGTTTAACTGGCACGCCTGGAAAGCGTGTGTCCCGCGAGAAGCGGGACCGGGGGTTCGAATCCCTTTCTCTCCGCAAAGTCAAAGCAAACCATCCGCCAAAAGGCGGATGGTTTTTGTTTTCAGGAGAGCTGTTCAAAGCTTGCTTTGATAAGGGGCGACTGAAAACAAAATACCTGCTCAAGCAGGGTTTGCTTTGGCTTTGCAAGGCACCCCCCCAAGGGATCACGACCGAACGATGTGAGGGCGTAATCCCTTCAAAAATACACTTTTACTTAATCTCCTTCTCAACTACATTTATATTCCATCCGTCAACTTTCAAAAGCGGCTTATCACCATCCAGGTTCTTCATATCGAACTCCACCTGAAGTGTCCGTTTTTCACCAGGAAGAAGAGAGATATAATTATCTTCCCAGAACACCGGCAAAACCGGATCTTTGGATGTCATCTTAAGTATCTTCGGATTCACTGCAAATGCAAGTCCTGCACCCGGATTCTCCAAAATTACTTCTAGCTTATATTTATTCCCATCACTCTGGATTGATGATACAGTTACATTTACATCTACCTTTGGCAGTTTGTCCAGATCAGTAAAGTCAGCTTTCTCATCTCCATTTGAACTTAACCAGTAAAAATTGGAAGAGACCTGTTTCCCGGAATCACCCATTAACTCAAGCTTGAGAAAGTAAACCTTCGAAATATCATCTGGTATTTTGAGTGTAACTATTTTGCTACTCTCATCAGGACCCACAAAAGCATCTGCTAACACCGACCATACCTGCTTCATGTTGAAATCAAATATTTTTACTGATGCTTTCAATCCGGTGAATTCTTTGTAAAAAGAGTTCACAATTTTAATTGAGTTGTCATCATAACAATATTGTATATGTAACGGTTCGCAAGCAGTCTTTGCCCCGTAAAAAGCTCCGTTGGGCATAAAGAAATAATCGTATAGTTGCCAGTACATCTTTGGCCAGGCAGAGTTATACATCCAGTAAATAATCCCGCTGGATCGATATTTATTTCCGGCAAACGCTTCGAACATGGCCTTAACGGCCTCATTTTGGAATACTTGCGCTTTCATGGAATACTCTTCTACCCCAGTCGGTTTACCATATCTCGATTCAAAAGCTGCCCTGGCTATGGGATAAAATGTTTTATGCAGACGTAGTTCCCACGATTCACTCATAGGCCACAGATCCTTTTCAGGCATCATCATTCTCATTGTCTCCATAGGAGGAATTTGTTCACCAGTGGGGCCCGCTTCAGTATTGAATTCCAGTTTTGTATACCAGTAAGAAGGAGGAAAATATGCATATACTTCAGGATAAGGACCCATATAAACACCGCTTCTACCTGTCACTGTACTTGAATCGGCAGTGGCCGAAGACTCACTTGGACGAGTTGCATCATATTCACTCAATACCTTCAGGTATCTGTTTTCAACATCAGGTGGTGGAAAATTATCACTTCCATACAGCCATGTAAAAACCGATGGATGATTGCGCAAATGAACAATCTGATCTTTCCAGCTTAGTTCAGCTATATCACCTGTATGAGGAGTCCAGTTTTTCCAGCGCTCCCAGGAACTGCAGCAACACCAGCCAACCATAAGCAAAATACCCTCCTCATCACACCTTTCAAACAAATAGTCCGAACCACGCGGAGCTTCCATCCTCAGGGTATTCAGGTTCATGTGCTTTGCATACAACAGATCTGCATCAATACGTTCATGTGATGGACGAAGCATCAGATCCTGAACATAACCTCCTCCTCTGATTACAATATTTTTACCGTTTATCTGGAAAACTTTTGTAAGATGATTATCAAATTTATTCATCCACGCCGTTATCTCGCGAATACCGAAACGTATTTTTTTAGTATCACTTATATTTGATGATACTTCAAAAGTGAGATTCAGGTCATAAAGGTTCTGCGGTCCAACTGTATGAGGCCACCAGAGACGTGGATTGGACATCACCAGTTGGGGAAATGCTTCAGGAAGAAAACTCACCAGTTTTGTTTCCCCGGCACCAAGAGTTATCTCCTGTGAAAAAGCAATATTTTCAATATTCCCTCTAAGAATACCTGTGACTGATTTCAGCTCAATATTCTTAAGTTCAGCCGTAACTGAAAGTCTAGCCTGATCAGTTGCAGGAAGATTTAACTTAGTTACCACGTGTGGGTTTTCTATTGCCACAGGTCCTGTTGCATTAACAGATACATCATACCAAATGCCCATTCCCCTGTCGGGAGTTGTGGGGTTCCAGTCAACCCAGGTAATAGTAAGATCCATTCCCTTAGGGGGAAATATTTCAAGAGCCAGACAGTTTTTTTCGCCAGGTAATGCTTCCTTTGAAATATCAAGGTTAAAGAGACGATATGCACCTTCAATTGTAGTTGTATCTGCTACCAGTTTCCCATTCACCCAAACATTCGCTTTATAGTTAATACTGTGAAAATTAAGCCAGGTATGCTTACCCTTATAGTCTGCAGGGAGATTGAATTCGGTACGATACCACCAGGGAACCTCAAAGGGACTACCTTCCGGCATCGCCCTCCCTCTTCCGGTGATTGCACCGGGAAGATCAGTGATATTGGTTCCATAGTAGGGATCAGGGTAAACCTTATTGTCAACGAGAGCTGCCAGAACAGTTGTCGGAACAGAAGTCGGATACCATTTATCAGCCGGAAAACCTGAAAGTGAAATGGCTTTTCCATCTGTATTTATTTCACTGGAAGATTGTATCGCCCAGTTATCTTTAAGTAGAATTTTCTCCTCTGCAGGTATCTTCTTAGCACAGGATACGGAAAAGAAGACCAGAATGGCGGAAGTAATGACTATACGTACTTTCATAATGCAGGTTTTATTTATTGATGAATAACTCCATTTTACGAGTAATAAAGTTACGAAAATAATATGACTCGTATCCCAATTCTATCACTAACATAAATACCTATTCTATTTCTATTTCCGGTTAATTTAACTCAAATAAGATATTTATATTATCTTAGTACCTCTATCTAAAATGTCAAGTAATATGAGCCAAACATCCTCCTCTTCCGGTCCGGGCTTAAAACGTGTTCTGGGTCTCTCTTCATTAGTACTATATGGGATAATCCTTATTCAACCCACAGCACCAATGCCCCTGTTCGGGGCAGCTGCAAGCCTGGCAAAAGGGCATGTTGTTACCACAATTCTGATAGGATTGGTGGCGATGATATTCACTGCTATCAGTTACGGACGTATGGCAAATGCATATCCGAGTGCCGGTTCTGCATACACTTATGTTAGCAGGGAAATTCATCCTGCATTGGGTTACTTTGTTGGATGGGGAATGATTTTCGACTATATAATGAACCCAATAATATGTGTGATCTGGATAAGCAAGGCTGCTATGAATCTTATTCCGGAAATACCTTTCCCGGTATATGCGGTTGCATTTGCAATGCTTTTTACTGGAATGAATCTTCGTGGTATAGAATCCAGCTCACGTACTAACTCATTTATTGCAGCCGGGCTGGGTGTAGTAATTATACTTTTCCTGGGTGCCGCAGTCCGTTATCTGTTTTTAAATCCTCCGGCCAATGCAGCAGAATGGACAAGACCATTCTATGATCCTAAGACTTTTTCATTTTCTTCGGTCTCAGCAGGAGCATCACTGGCAGTCCTTACATATATTGGATTCGATGGAATATCAACTCTTTCTGAGGAGGTTAAAAATCCCCGGCGCAACATACTTCTGGCGACTCTTCTTGTTTGTCTGATTACCGGAGTACTGGCATCTGTCCAGGTCTATTTCGCTCAGATGGTCTGGCCAGGAACAAAGTTTCCTGATCAGGATACAGCATTTGTTTATATAGCTGGCAAGGCGGGTGGTCAATGGCTCTTTCATGTTGTTAATATAGCTTTACTGGTAGCAACAATAGGTTCCGGTTCAGGAGCTCACCTGGGGGCGAGCCGACTTCTCTACGGTATGGGACGCGATAATGCAATCCCTAAAAAATTCTTTGCTGCCATTAACCCACGCACTCATGTACCATCTAACAATATTATCCTGGTTGGAGTAATAGTACTCATAGGAGCATTCCTGCTTAGCTATCCATTAGGCGCTCAATTACTTAACTTTGGAGCTCTGATTGCATTCATGGGTGTCAATGCTTCTTCATTTGCACTCTATTTCATTCGTAACGAACGAAAGACCTTTACTAATTTTATTGTACCGGTATTGGGATTTAGTGTCTGCCTCTATCTTTTCCTCAGCCTTGGAATCAAAGCCAAGATAGCAGGTCTCTGCTGGCTTTCAGCAGGTGTATTATATGGTGCATACCGGACATCGTGGTTCCGCAAACCTCTTCAATTTGTTAAGTTTGAGAACAATGATGAATCTGAGGAAAAATAAAACAGGGAGTGATCTAAATATTATTAAATAATATCAAATAATTATTACTTTTATTAATTCATAATCTATTTTTGCTTTGTTTTATAAATACATTAGCTATATTTGCTTCAATTATTTAAATAAAAGCCTTGATAAAGCAATATTTATAAACTACAAACCAATTATTTATGATACCAGAGCCTATTCAGGTCGAAATCTCAGCCATCTCAGATAAATTAAAAACAGAGGCAGCAATTTGTTATATAAAAGAGAGATTTGCAAAAAGATTAGCTCATAATCTGAATCTGATTTATGTTTCGGCGCCGATTGCTGTTCTTGACGGAACCGGAATTAATGATGATCTTAATGGGATTGAGAAACCGGTAAGTTTTTCAATAAAAGGGATGAACGGTCAAAAAGCATTAATTGTACAATCACTCGCAAAATGGAAACGGCTGCGATTGAAAGAATTCAGTATTGAAGCAGGAAAAGGTTTGCTGACCGATATGAGAGCCATAAGACCTGATGAGGATCTTAGCCCAATACACTCGATGTATGTTGATCAGTGGGACTGGGAAAAGCACATTCTATCTGAACAAAGATCTTTGAAATATTTAAAAACAACAGTCGAGTCTATTTACGAAGCTCTTAAATCAACTGAAAGAGATGTATGCGGAATGTATCCGGAACTTTCGTCTGAGTTGCCTGATAAAATTCACTTCATACATGCCGAAGAACTGCTGTTACTATTTCCTGACCTCACAATTAAGCAAAGAGAGACAAAAATTACAGCCCGGTTCGGAGCTGTATTTATTATAGGTATCGGAGCCAACCTGAGCGATGGGAAGCCACATGACGGACGTGCGCCGGATTATGATGACTGGAGCACTTTAAATGAAGAGGGATTCTATGGTTTGAATGGAGACATTGTCGTATGGAATCCTGTTTTGCAATCAGCCTTCGAAATATCTTCAATGGGTATCAGAGTCGATAAAGAGGCGCTGGAAAAACAACTTGAGATAAGAGGATGTTCAGACAGAAAAAACCTAATGTTTCATAATATGCTGCTTAACAACCAATTACCATTGAGTATAGGCGGTGGTATCGGACAATCAAGAGTATGTATGTATTTCCTTAAGAAAACGCATATTGGTGAGGTCCAATCAAGTATATGGCCTGATACTATTCTCCATAAATTAAATGAAGAAGGAATTCAACTTTTATAGAAATTACTTATATAGAAAAGGGGGTGCCTTGTAGACACCCCTTTCTGTTTTGTCACAGGTGAATATTGATCAAAGTGTAAATGTGTATGTGTACTTCAGCAATATTGATCTGTTATTATACAATGGCAGTCTTGGATTCTCAATATCCCTGTAGGTGCTTCGTCCCTCGTTTAGTACTATATAAAAGTCATTCCCCTCACGAGGATTATAACGGAGCCTGAAATTTGTAATAACTGCATTTTCTGCACTGTTATATTGAATAAAAGTACTTACTGAAGCCTTATTTGTAAACATCACCAGTGCTTTAAACCCTGCAACCCCTCCATTAAATGACTGATTACGACTCTTGAATGATAGAAAATTATGCTCGTATTCCAGTCCGAGTTGTAAACTTGATCCGACATTCCATGAAGGTTCAAATCCAAAGCCAAAACGGGTCCCGTCATAGAATGATCCTGCATAAACATCAACTCCCAGAACGAATCTGTTTGATCTTGATGAGTTAAGATGTGATTCAAACTCATTGAATCCGTATTTCCCTGCAGGAACATATGAATCGTCTGAAAAGCTGAAGGTATCAATAACATTTTCGTACAGATGTTTAAAAGCTATCATGCCCCCTAATCCAGATTTAAAACCCAGATCATACGATAATTCTGTCTCTAATGACTGGGTAGAATTATCTATATTATCTGTAAAAGTCATTGCCCCTAAGCGGAAGCCATGGTTCTGGATTACAGACTCTTCTCCCGGAATCCATCCGTATCCCACGCCGCTGTAATAATGAGAATAATTGTTACGCATCTGGAATCCGATTTTCGGATCAAAGTCTTTCCCGCTTCTTGAATAAGTGAAATCATAGTTCAATCCTTTTCTGTTAAACCTGTTCCAGTTAATAAATAACCAGGTCGGGTCAAGTGATAACACTTTATTCTGAGCAGAATTATCAATCACCTGCGCTAATTTAACATTAAGATAATCATTCTCAGATATCTTAAAGATTCCGTCCATGCCGTATGCTGTGTTATATGAGCCATCCGTTCCTATCCGTGAAGTAACAATTCCACCGATATAACTGCTTTCATTTATCACCTGTCTTCTTAACCGGAGAATGCCGAAATTTTCTGATGTCAGTGCATCGATCAAACCACCTTCCTGATTAATTGCCTGCGTTTGCATATCAAGAAATCCTATATCCCATCTCCCTGCCATACCTGTAATCCTGGCACCACCATAAATCGGGACCTGTTCTCCCTCATGAAGGCCTATACGTCTGCTGTAGAAGAGGCTGCTACCCGGTTCAAAATCAAAAGTAAATACGCTGGAACGCTCCTGGAAAAAGGTTCTCTTTTCAGGAAAAAACAGAGAGAATCTTGTAAGGTTGATCTGTTCGTTATCAGCTTCCACCTGGGCAAAATCAGTGTTTATTGTGAGATCCATTGTCAAATTATTTGTCAGGCCATATTTCACGTCAAGTCCTCCGTTAATTTTGGGGCTTTTATCCAGTTCATAACCAGTAGCTGTTTCGTTAAGAGCATTATCAAACTGAGTACCTCCTATAACATAAGGAGCTATGTAGAAAGGTTTTTTTGATTTAAGTCCATCAAATTCGATCTCCTGTGCTTTTGACGGTCTGTAAGCGCTTGACTCACCCCAATTTGGGGGGATTGCCGGAAAAACATCGATCTCATTTTTATGGGCGATTTTACGAATACAAATAAATCCCATAACAATCTTACCTTCTATATCCTTAAAACGCATGCTCGAAAAGGGAATTCTCATTTCAGCAAACCAGCCCTGTTCATTTCTTGTCGTTTTCACATCCCAAAAGGTATTCCAACTCATATTAAAAGGACCTTCGCGAGATTGTCCCATTGCATCTTTTGAAATAGTAAAATCACTTTTCAGTCCCGTGGGTGTCGTTGAGAAACCAAGCCCGTTCTCCTTGTCATTAAATGAATCGAAGATCAGCATTAGCTCCTCACTGGAAACTTCAGATTCATCACGTTTTTTTGAAGAAATGAGCATATCTGCCGGATTTGAATCGAACATCCTTGCTCCTATATATAAATATGTATTGTCATAACAAATCATTACCTCGCTTTTTTCAGTAGGCTGATTACCAAAAGCTGGAGTATGCATAACCATCTGAAGAGGCTGAGTATTATCCCAGCAGGCGTCATTAACAATACCATCAAATTTAAATTCATCCTGAATTCGCGAAATTGTTATCCTGTCTTGAGATTTGGCATTTAAAGTTGCTAAAAAGAAAAGTGCCGATATGATGTATTTCATATAATCCGAAGGTTTCTCAAATTTCATATTAATAGTTATATTTAAAATTATTTTCCAAATAGTTTAGATTCAAAACAGAATCCAGATCAGAGTGAAAAGGACTAAACATACTTCTATAAGACAATTCAAATGCCCGAAATAATCCCTTTCCGGGAATTTTTTTTAACAAAAATTAAAGGCGTAGCTTCATACTACGCCCTATGCTTGAAAATCAGGATCAAGTAACAGTTAACTGCACCGAAGATCCAATATTCCATTGGGACCCAAAACCAATTGTATATCTATTTTAATCAACTATCCCTTTTACTTTCAGAATGTCAACCGCAACCTGAGGATGAAATGATTCGCTATTCATATAAGTCAAAATAGAAACCAGTAATTGATTTGAAACCGGCCTCTCATTGGATATATCCTTAAGATCTATACTACAGACCATTAATTTGCCACCATTAGTTTTAGATTCAAAGGCAAGAGCCAATCGACGATTTTCAAACCAGGTATCGATTGGCTGGATCAGAGGTTTTAAATTTGCTCAGGGCACAGGGCTCAGGGCTCAGGGTTCAAATTCATATGATATTTTCTTTTGCTCCGAGCTCATTGCCCTGTGCATCACAGCTCCTTAAGAGCATCAAGCATCGCCACTACATTTTCGAAAGGGACATTTGCCTGGATATTATGTACGGTATTGAAAACAAAACCTCCGTTATCATTCAATATTTCGCATTGGGATTTAACCTGATCTTTTACCTGGGCAGGAGTGCCGAAAGCAAAAACACCCTGTGTATCAACACCACCACCCCAGAAAACAAGATTATCTCCATATTCTTTTTTAAGCTTTTTCGGATCCATCCCAAAAGCATTGATCTGGACCGGATTTATAATATCAAATCCCGATTCGATGAAATGTGTCAATAATGGTTCTACTGCACCACATGAGTGTTTAAATGTTTTCCAGTTTGTATTCTGATGGATCCAGTCATTAACCTTTTTATAATAGGGCAACCACATCCTATAGTATGTTTCGGGTGAGCAGAATGTTGAATTCTGAGTACCAAAATCAGTTCCACAGGTAAATACAACATCGATCTTATTCCCTATTACATTATGCAATAACTTCAGATTTTCAATGGCAATATCTGTTTGTCTGTCATATATTTCTATAATAAAATCCTCTCTTATTAATGTTGAGATATACCATTCTTCAACACCACGTATCCCTTTAGGATCTTTTAAATTTATTGCAGGGACAAGCGCAATATCTCCCAGTGCGGTTCCTCCCAGAGATGCAACAACTGCTTTTGAGTTATCCTCCAGGAAACTGATTTGATTTTTCCAATAGGCAAGCTCCTGTTCAGTTATATATCCGAACTCCTCAAGGTTATCCTCAACCTTTAAGGTCGAATCATCTATTGGTTTTTGTCTGTCGAGGGCATCAAAAAAATAACCTGATTTAGGCATCATTGCACTGGGAGGCACAGAGGTGTCTCCTTCCGGATACATCAGAATATCACCATTAGCATTATAAGTATAATTAAAACTGCCGGGGAAAAGTACTTCTTGTCCCCACAGGGTTTTATGAACTCTCCAGTCTTCATTGGGTACCCCGAACATATTCTTTGCAGAAAATAGTCCTGTCACATCTACATCCATAGCCTTAATAAGCTCAGGATCAATCTCTCCGAGCATCTGGTATGGTTCAATTACTTTAACAGGGTTTTTCTCCAGTCCGTAGTATTCGCGAAGTTTTTCTACAATCACTACATGGATACCGGTAACTGCTGTAGAGCCAAAATCTACCACAACTTTATCGGGTTGCTGATGATTAATTGTCCTTATAAAATTCTGTCTGGAAGAAGAGAGCATAAATAAAAATCTTTTAAAGTTCTTTGAGTTTAATTGAACGGTACCATACTTTGGTCCCATGATTCTGAAGAGAAATATACCCTTCATCAAACTTTCCCCAATCCGGGAAGGCTGACCATTTACCGCTGTTTCGAAGTTTAATCCACTCTTCTGAATTCTTAACATATTTCACCACTACTTCCCCATTTAGAATCTGTGTAACATCATTTCCTTTAACAAAAAGGAAAAGTTGATTCCATTCACCAACAGGCTTGTAAGGCTTTACCATTGGTGGATACATTGCATAATTTGCACCATTGATCTGCCACTCTTCAACTTTATCAGGCCAGTTCTCATGATCCATGACCTGAAATTCGGGACCTGTTTCATAGGGAAACTTATAGATTGTATCTTCTGCAATCTGGAATATTACCCCGCTGTTAGCAGCTTTGGTCAGCTTATATTCAAGGCTTAAGGCAAAATCGCGATATATCTTATTAGTAATGATATCCTGATCTTCATTACCTCCTGTGCTGTTCATTGTAAAAGTCCCGGCTTCAATTGTCCAGCAATCAGGAAATACCTTCATATTATAGCCATGCCAGCCATCCGTTGTTTTTCCATCAAACAATAATTGCCACCCTTCTTTCTGTTCTTTTTTTGTCAGAGTATTAGGAGTCTGGTTTTTGGTAACCTCGGCAGAAAGTGCCTTTGGATCATTGTTATCAGTTTTTCCGCATGAAATGATGAATATCATCATTATTGCGAGTAAAATTTTTGGTCTGAGCTTTTTCATAATATTATTTTTTTAGTTGGGGTTGAATTATAAACTGAATAAAATTAAATGAAAAATACAAATTATATTTTTATAAAGTTAAATGATTATGAATATTTCCGTATTCAATCGCGTATAAACTTTTTACCACACTTTTCATTAATAATGTACTTTTATAGTATGATTAGTGATTATCAGATACCTGAGCTCTTTTTATTCAATCCATTAAAACACCATCTTGGATTTATAAGAGAATTTATTAACCTGAAAATTGATAAACCAGACTCTGATGAACATGCACTGACAAGAGAATTGAAACACCTTGGAACATCAGTAATGGATCTCTATACAGGTTCACTGACGATCAGGAATATATGCCTTGAAATCGAAGAATTTCTTAAGCAAAAGAATATTTTAAAAAGAGAGATTTACTCTGTATTTATAGGAACAAATATTGATTCCTTCAGAATAATTTCACTAAAAGATGGTTCGCAATGGACTTTGAAATATCATGAAGATCCTAAAAAATTTGTGCATATTTTTCCTGCCCGTGGCAGTAAGCATACTTTAAGAGTAAAATCCAACACACTTAAATCGGCATTATTATACAATATATTAGTAGGTAAAGATTATATTACCGTGGAGGAGCTGAACAATGTCAGGGCGCTACTTGGTCTGTCACCCATAAATGATGTTGTTGATTCTGTGACGATTATGAAAATGATTGAAATATTAAGGGGTTGATGGTTCGTATTAACATGGACGTATCAAAGGGGGGAATCAGTGGAACAGTAACTGATATTCGAATAATATTTCAAGCAGCTATTAAGGCAAATGCCTCAGGACTAGCAGCTTGTTATTGTCATCCGAGTGGAAATCTAAATCCAAGTGAGAGTGATTCAAAAATAACACAAAAAATCAAAGAGGCTGCTAATTTGATAGATATACTACTTATTGACCACTTGATTTTAACTGCTGACAACTATTTCTCCTTTGCAGATAATTCACTCTTATAATTATAACTATGGGAATACGTTGTCGATGTTGTGGAGAGTATTTTTGCCCATGCGATGATACTCTTGACTTGATTGCAGAAGGGTACATATCCCCTGCTAGTGTAAATACTTGTGACGATTGTTGGGATCTACAACAGCTATCCGAATTTGATTTATCCGAATCCTTGAGTGATGCCGATCCGGGTCTATAATTAATGTTCAGTGATGCCCCGGCAGGAGATAAATCCTCCGGGGTATTTATAAAATCAATGAAAATTTTCTTTTGAATCTCATTTTTTGTTTAACTTTAGCTGAATTGTGAAGAGTGAGAGTCAGACACAAGCATTTTTTATTAAGTGTATTTAGCGGATTATTGGTATAATGCTTCTGTGACTGACGGGGCTGTGCATTAAGTGGTGATAATGAATAAATAATTGAAGGCAAAGATCATAAAAACAATAAAAGGTGCACAATAACTCCCAATACAGTCAGATATGTGTAACTTTATTACTCATATAAACAAGTTAGCTGCAAGGCAAATTGGCCCCAAGTCCTCATTGTACCTGGACTTCCGACGCGCGCGCAAGAGTTTTGCAGCCCTTCCCTGCACCATCCCGGCGCTGCAAAACACATGCTTCTTTGCCCGCCCGGACTTCGCCATCTGGACAATTTTATTATACCATGCCAAAATATGCCCGTTTGCCGGGACTCTGGCATCTCTTGACAACTTTATCATATCATGATAAACCCTGTCCATTTATCGAGACTTTGCCATCTGGATAACTTTTCTTACGTGAAATTTTCTACAGTTCTACAAGGACTTTACCATCACTCATAAACCAAAAAGAAATTAATTCGGTGGCTAAATAAATTCTAGCTTTATAATATTTCTAAAAGCAAATTATGCGTAAATTATCAGTCAGTTACGATGATTTCAGGTCGAAATGAATACTACTAAAATAAACACTATGCCTCGAGGGCTCCCTCAAAATGTAAGAAAGTGTCTCCCAAAAGCTATTAATTCTTATCTTCTAGCCGTTGAGTCTTATACTAAACCAGCAATTAAATTTAAATCTGGCTGCCATGCTGAAGGTTAATGAAGAGATTACCCTGATTGAGATTTAAACAAATATCCCATGTTTGCCATTGGAGGCCAAAATAAAATGAATAACCATATGAATGTTGACGAAACCAGAAAAGAAGATCCCCTAGCAAAAAACGAGCGTGCTCGCTCCAATTTCGTCCGAGAATTGGTACAACACTACAATGAACCAGTTCAAACACGAGCAGCTCAATTGGCAGCACCGCCAAGACGCATAGTGCAGTTCTGGGATGATCTTGGCCGATTGCCCCAGGATGTTAAAGAGTGCATGGAGTCATGGAGGAAACTTGAACGGTCAGGGTTCGAGCTTCAGGTTTTCGACGAGAACTCTGCGAGAGAATTTATCAAAACCCACTTAGGTTCGAGATTTGAGAGAGCTTTTGATAAGTGCTATCACCCTTCAATGAAGTCAGACTATTTCAGGTACAGCTATATCTTTGTTGAGGGTGGGTTTTATATTGACGCTGACGACGTCTATCATGGAACTACGATCGATCATCTCTTTACAGATGGTAGGTTGAAGCTTCAACCGTTCTGCTACGACATTGCAACAGCTCAGATGGTTCCGCCCTCAGTTTTTGTCAATCCAGGAGCAAACAAATTGAGCTGGATATTCTACTTCAATACCACCCCTTTAATCGCAGTTCGCAATCATCCTATTATAGAGCGTGCACTGCTTAACGCTACGGTTGCTCTTGAGGAAGAATCAGAAGGAGAGTTGCCCGAAGTCCAGGCAACCACTGGCCCAGGCAATCTCACCAGATCTATATTTGAAGTGATCGCCAATGAAAGCTGCCCTGAGGAAGCGCTACTGGTTGTACACGATTGGGAGAAGACTTCCACTAGTAAGTGGCCACTAAGTTACCGGAATGATAAGAGAAACTGGAGGATTTCGAATCAGCAAACCTATCGGGCCTCACGGCAAACGGAGGAGAGATGAACTTATTACGCCCACAACTAGCAGTTATCAGTTACGCTTTCCGATTCTGGCTGTCTCTTCGAAGGCTATGGCCTAGTCGTAAATGTCAAACATTCGGTATTCAAAGTGAAGAGAAATGCCTGCGTATTGAGAAGGTCTATGTCATCAACCTTGATCGTGAACCGGATCGTTGGTACAAGATGAAGCAAGAGCTTAGACACATATTGGACTCTTCGGGAGCTAAACTTCTGAATCTGACTGAGCGGTATGTCGCTGTTGATGCTAATGAATTCTCACAGGAGCCATCCAAGGATGCCGAAATTGATCCAATCTATACACTTGGAGATCAACTTTTTGTAGAACCCCAACCTCTAGTCATTCCAACGCGCCTCGAACTAAATACTCCTATTCGAATGAGTCGAGCAGAGTGTGCAGTTGCTCGATCGCACATCAATATTTGGAGGCAAGTTGCAGCGAGTAATCATGAGTACGTTCTTCTTCTTGAAGATGATGTATGGTTTCATTCAGGTTTTGCTAGATATCTGGACAAATTGTGGAATGAAGTTGTATTAGAAAATAATAAGAAAAGCAAATTTGACGTTCTTTATTTGTCGTATCTTGAAGTGAAGCATGGTGCACCAAAAACCATACTGTCAAGGAACGTATTCCGACCAGTACGCGGGCTTTGGTACCTGTCCGGATATGTTCTTTCCCGCGAGGGAGCAGAGAAACTTCTTCGCCTACTTCCATGTCGCGGCCCTATTGACCTCTGGATAAATCACCAGTTCGAAGCACTAGATGTACTCGCAGCTAAACAACCTCTTATTAGCCAACATCGGGATATTAGATCTACCAACTCATATTCAATACTTCCTACCCTTACATCACTCGGTGCAATCACTAGTGAAGGGGCATCCTTATTTAATATCCGTCCAACTGAGCAGCCAGTATTTGCTTTTGGCTCTGAAGACTCCGGCCATTCATCGCTTGCAATGGCTTTGTCCATGCTAGGATACAGATGTTGCAGTGATTTCAAGGATTTACCGATTCCTGAATTGGAAAGGCTTCTTGAGGGAAGAGAGGATAGGATTTTCGACGCATATGTTAACGTAGGATCTTTGGATGCAAAAGTTAGGGAACTCCGGATTCGCTACCCGAAGGCAAAATTTATTCTCAACAAAGTCAAGAAGATCACTGCAGATGGAGCTTTCCTGAGTATGGAGGAAGCCCTCAAAGGTGCCGACCTAACTATACTTCATTCAGAAGAATTGAATAAATGGCAAGTCGTTTGCGAACACCTAAGATGTGCGCCGCCCACATGCTCCTACCCTGTACTGAAGGATCTTGGTCAAAGACCAATTCTCGACGAAATCATTGATTCGAACCAAGTTATAAAATTCAAAAATCCTATGCGTGATAATTCACCATGGATAGTTGAGTCCCGTAAGTGGTGGCAAGGCATTAGCCCTGTCGCGACAGAGGGTGGACAGACGGATACTGGAACGTTCGTTAGAATCACTGACTGTTTGGAATGTCTCGACACGAGACGTTGGCTCCTAAGGAAAGACACTTTCACGGACAATTTAGCATTGTTTATCCCATCAAACGTCGAGTTCAGATCAGGAATCGGGGCTGTGCTTTCCGTTAAAAGGGAGTCCCTCGGCGTTCGAGATTATACCGCTGCATCGATATGCAGTCAGGATCAATACTTGTTCGGAAAATTCGAAGCGACCATCCAGGCGTCTAATGTGCCAGGAGTGGTCACCGGATTATTCCTCCACCGCAACTCACCGCGACAGGAAATAGATATCGAGATCGCCGGGAATCGACCAGATCGCCTCTTGATCAATGTCTTCTACAACCCAGGTGGCGAAGGAGCAAATTTTGACTATGGCTATAGAGGTACTCCAAGCTATATTGAGCTAGGGTTTGACGCATCCAAAGCAAGACACCGCTTTACAATTGAATGGAGTCCGAATGAGATCCGATGGTTGGTTGACGATAATTTGGTCCATAAGCGCGCCATCTGGGATCCGACACCTATCCCACATCTTCCAATGACGCTCCATGTCAATAGTTGGGTAACTCGTTCTACCCAATTTGCCGGGCGTATCAACAATCGACGTCTCCCAACTTCCACCATAGTTGGGGAGATCGTTATAGAGGCAAATGCCGATATTCCCACACCTGGGGCCAGTTATATACAATCATAGGTTTGACCTAGTAATTTTAACTCAAGTCAGTTTGTACAATGAAAATTTTATCATTCAATCCGGGCCATGATGGCGCATTCGCTTATCTTGAGGACGGGCATTTGATTGCCTCAATTGAGGCTGAGAAAGACTCTCATTATCGTCACTCACCGCTTTCCATTCAGGATATGTTCAGCATCCTCGGTAAACTCAATGAAGTTCCAGACGTGCTTTGTAGAGGTGGGTGGTGGCCTGGCAACACACATTTGTCTGAGCAGCGCTTTCTTGCTGGATACCATGGTGTCAGTAACAGTGAAATTATAGTTGGTCAAGAACGCCTTTTGGGGAAGATGGTTGACAACTTCTCGTCTTCCCACGAACGTTCCCACCTTCTCTGTGCCTTTGGTATGTCAAATCTGCCTAAGGGAACCCCTTGCTATGCATTACTTTGGGAAGGAGTGATTGGCTCATTCTATAAAATAGACGCTGAGTTGAACCTGGTTAAGCTAGCCGATGTAATGCCTGAACCAGGCCATCGATATGCCTTGCTCTATGGCTTAGCTGACCCAACCTTTGATAAAAAAGTTGCAGAATTCTCACGATTTTCTGATGCGGGAAAGCTAATGGCTTTGGCTTCATTTTCAAAGCGAAGTAAACCTTCGGATGAAGAGGAAAAAATAATCGCGTTTTTAATGCAAGATTGCCTTCACCTTAAGCCGAAAGAATGTGAAGCCTTAAGGCATTACCGCCACTACAATGTTGGACTGGATGATACTGAGTTTCGTAACTTCGCCGGTATAGTCAGCGACAGAATATTTGATCGCTTTTATCAATATGCCAAACTCAATATGAAGAGGGACATGCCGTTGCTGATTACAGGGGGGTGCGGACTAAATTGTGACTGGAACACGAAATGGAGGGAGACTAATCTCTTTTCAGAGGTATTCGTGCCACCTGTTGCCAACGATTCGGGATCTGCAATCGGTACAGCGATTGATGCTCAGTTTCATTTTACAGGAAATCATAAGATCGATTGGAATGTCTACTCTGGCCTTGAATTCATTATTACCGACTCTTTCGATTTGAGTCTATATGATTACTACGAAACGAACTATTCAATGATTGCTAATATGTTGGCTAAGGACCTCATCATTGGATGGGTAAACGGGAAATACGAAATTGGGCCACGCGCATTGGGAAATCGTTCGATTCTCGCTTCACCATTCCATGAAAGTACTAGAGTGCGGCTAAATGAAATTAAACAGCGCGAACAATTTCGACCAATTGCACCTGCTTGTTTAGAAGAAGATGCTGTAAAATGGTTTGGTTGTGATCAAGAGAGTCCATATATGCTTTACACATATCGTGTTAAGACAGATGCTCTAGCTGCGGTTACACACGTAAATAGAACCGCTCGCATCCAGACAGTATCATCTGTTAGTAACCGCTATTTGTACAATTTGTTAATCGCGTTCAAAGCCCGGACCGGATACGGTGTTTTGTGTAATACTTCACTTAATTTCAAGGGAAGAGGATTCATAAACAATCTAACTGACCTCTCAACATATGCCATACAGCACAATTTAGATGGATTTGTTATTGAAGGGCGAAGCTATTTTTTGAAATCATCAAAGAATTATCAAGAATACTTGAGGATCTCAGAAAATGTATCCGGAATGGAAAAATCATTTACAAACATCAATTGATGAGATATTTGTTATCCCCCCATTTATCTTTACTTTTATAGTATCTATGACGACAAATAAACATACAACTGGTAGATCAACTAATATGGGTGGAAGTCGAAGAGTACAAAGACAATTTTGCCGGAGATATTAAATTAAGAGTAAAGCGAATCGAAATAGTCTAATATGGCCAAAAAGAACGGAAACGATAAATCTATAGAAGTAACCCTTTGGGATGCAGCGAATAAATTGCGGGGCAGTGTTGAACCAGCTGAATACAAACATGTTGTATTAGGACTTATTTTCTTAAAGTTTGCCAGCGACAAGTTTGAACAACATAGGGCCAGACTTATTGCTGAAGGTAAAGAAAAGTACATTGAAATGGCGGACTTCTACAATATGAGTAATGTGTTCTTTTTAGAAGAAACAAGCCGTTGGAGTTACCTGATAAAAAAATCGAAACAAAACGATATTGCCTTGCTTATTGATACAGCTTTGCACACCATTGAAAAAAATAACAAAGCACTGAAGGGTGCTTTGCCAGATAATTATTTTTCTCGATTGGGTTTAGATGTAACCAAACTGGCTTCGCTACTCGACACGATAAACGACATTGACACCACCAAAGATCCAAAACAAGATGTTGTGGGTAAAGTGTATGAATACTTCCTCAGCAAGTTTGCCCTTGCAGAAGGTAAAGGTAAAGGGGAATTCTATACTCCAAAAAGTATTGTAAACCTGATTGCCGAAATGATTGAACCATACAAAGGCATTATTTATGACCCGGCTTGTGGATCTGGCGGTATGTTTGTGCAATCTATCAAGTTTATTGAAGCACACCACGGTAATAAGAAAGAGGTTTCAATTTACGGGCAGGAATATACCAACACTACCTACAAACTGGCAAAGATGAACCTTGCCATACGAGGCATTTCTGGAAACTTGGGAGAAAAAGCAGCCAACACTTTTTCCGACGATCAGCACAAAGACCTGAAAGCCGATTACATAATGGCAAACCCTCCTTTTAACCAAAAAGACTGGCGGGCCGAAAAACGAATTGATAGACGACCCACGCTGGCGTGGGTACGATGTGCCACCCAAAAGCAACGCCAACTATGGTTGGATTTTGAATATGGTTTCTAAACTTTCCGACAACGGAGTGGCAGGCTTTATATTGGCAAACGGTGCACTCAGTGGCGGTGGCGAAGAATACAAAATACGCCGTAAGCTCATTGAAAACAATTTGGTGGAAGCCATTTTGGTATTGCCACAAGATATGTTTTACACCACCAACATCAGTGTTACACTTTGGATTCTGAACAAGAACAAAAAAGCCCATACCCGAAAAATTGGTGATGAAATCAGAAACTACCGTGACAGAGAAAAAGAAATTCTGTTTATGGATTTGCGACAAATGGGCATTCCGTTTGAGAAAAAATACATTCAGTTTTCAGAAGAAGATATAAGCAAGATAACGGGCACTTACCACCAATGGCAGACCCAAGAAATTGAAAACATTCCCGAGTTCTGCTATTCGGCTACTTTGGAAGAAGTAAAGAAAAAAGATTTTTCACTCGTGTCAAGCAAATACATTGAATTTGTAAACCGTGACGAGAATATTGACTTTGACGAGAAAATGAAAACCCTGCAAACCGAATTTGCCTACTTGCTGAAAGCCGAAACCGCTTCAAAAAATGATTTGCTAACCGTTTTTAATGAATTGGGGTATGAAATCAAATTATAAACGGATTGGTGAACATATTCGGCTTGTAGATGAAAGAAACAAAGGGCTGCAAGTAAAACAGCTTTTGGGTTTAAGCATTTCAAAACAGTTTATTCCTTCTGTTGCCAATATTGTCGGTACAGATATGGAGAACTATAAAATTATCCGTAAAACCCAATTTGCTTGTAGCACTATGCAGGTAAGGCGTGATAAAAAAATGCCTGTTGCTTTGTTACAGGAAGTGGACGAAGCCATTATTTCACAAGCTTATCCGATTTTTGAAGTAAAAGACGAACAACAACTTTTGCCCGAATATTTAATGATGTGGTTTACACGTTCAGAGTTTGACCGTGAGGCTTGTTTTCACGCTGTTGGCGGTGTGAGAGGAAGTTTAGAGTGGGAAGATTTTGAAAATTTGCAATTACCCATTCCCCACATCACCAAACAAAGAGAAATAGTAAAAGAATACAACGTAATCCAAAACCGCATAGCCCTTAACCAACAACTGATACAAAAACTCGAAGAAACCGCAAAGTCAATTTATAAGCAGTGGTTTGTGGAGTTTGAATTTCCTGATGAAAACGGCAGGCCATATAAAAGCAGTGGAGGAGAAATGGTTTGGAATGAGGAATTGGGAAAAGAGATTCCGAAGGGGTGGAAAATAATAACTATAACTGATACAGGAATAATAAAAGCAGGTGGAGATAAACCAAATATTTTTTCAGAAACAAAAACTAATGAATGTCCGATACCAATATATTCAAATGGTATCACAAATGATGGACTTTACGGATATACTAATAAACCTAATTATTCTAAGAATAGTATTACAATTTCCGCAAGGGGAACTATTGGATTTTGTGTTTTAAGGAGAGAAGATTTTGATGCAATAGTGAGGCTTTTAGTGCTTACTCCAAATTATCCAACATCTGCCATTTATTTGTGGCAAACAATTAAACAAATTGAATTTGATAATTCAGGATCAGTTCAAAATCAACTTACCATTCCACAAATCGCAGTAACAAACATCTTATTTCCCGAAATAGAGGTACTAAACAAATACGATTCAATTGTAAGTCTTATTTATCAAAATATTGAGATATTAACTAAAGAAAACCAAAAGCTAACGGAGCTGAAAGACTTGCTTCTTTCGAAATTAGCTACAATAGAAAATTAGGAAACATGTATATATCAGAACTCAAACTTTGGAACTTTAGGAAATACGGCAAAACTGGATGGGATTTGGATAAACCGCATTTATTGGTTCCATTTAATGAGGGTTTGAATGTCCTAATTGGGGAAAATGATTCTGGAAAAACAGCAATCCTTGACGCAATTAAATTAGTGCTAAAAACACACGCTTATGAATGGATAAAGGTTGAGGATATAGATTTTTTCAATGATTCAACAAAGCTTAGAATTGAGGTTGTTTTTCGAGGACTAAAAATCGATGAAGCAAAGAACTTTACAGAATGGCTTGGTTGGGATGGAGAGGGTGATGAAGCAAAACCTGTTCTGCGATTGATTTATGAAGTTGAAAAAAGGAATGATCGTATTTTGCCATCGGATATAAAAGCAGGTATGGATGATATTGGATATCCATTGAATGCAGAGGCAAGAGATTACCTGAAATCTACATATCTAAAAGCACTAAGAGATGCGGATGTTGAATTAGTTGCAAAGAAAAATTCTAGAGTATCACAAATCCTGCAAGGACATGATTTATTTAAAAAACTAGAAGGTGTTCCTCATGAATTTGAAGGTTGGTTTGCAGAAGTAAATGAAAAAATAAAAAGCTGGTTTGAAAACGACGTTGCACCAACGGGAGTTAAGAGCAATAAAGAACAAATAAAAGATATAATTGATAAATTCTTACAGGAATTTATTAAGGACTCTTTCAGTTCAAAATTACAGCTAACTGATCCGGAGATTAAATCCATTTTAGAAAAAATATCCTTGGGAATAGAAGGAGTAAAGAATCTTGGGCTTGGAACTATGAACCGGCTTTATATGGCGGTAGAACTATTGCATTTAAAGAAAGAATGGGATGGTCTAAAGCTGTGTTTGATCGAAGAATTGGAAGCTCATTTGCATCCTCAGGTTCAAATGAAAGTGGTAGAAGCTTTATTAAAAGAAAAAGAAGTTCAGTTTATTTTAACGACTCATAGCCCTAATCTAGCTTCAAAGGTCGATATTGATAAACTAATAATATGCAATGGAGATGATGTATATCCATTAAGAAAAGAAATTGACACACAACTTGAAAAAGAAAACTATACCTATTTAAAAAGGTTTTTAGATGTAACAAAATCAAATTTGTTCTTTGCCAAAGGGGTAATTATTGTAGAAGGCTGGGCTGAAGAAATTTTAATCCCGGCCATTGCCGAAAGATTAGGTTTTGATCTGACGAAAAATGAAGTCTCAATTGTTAATGTAGGCTCTACGGCTTATCTACACTTTGCAAAGATTTTTTTAAGAAATGATGGGAAAAAGATGAACATCCCTGTTTCTATTGTTACAGATTTAGATATTCGTCCTGATGAAAACGGAAATTTCAATTGTACCAAAGAATCTGAGAAAAGAGCTAGTATAGAAAATTATTTTAATGATTTCAATGGCTCTGATGTAAAGCTAAAAATAGCAAAACAATGGACATTGGAGTGGTGTTTATTTAAGTCTTCATCGCTTTCGACGGATTTTAAAGAATCTATTTTAAAGGTCCATTCTAAAACAAATGATTTTAAGAAGGATGACTATGGGGCTTTCAAGCCAGAATTCCAGAATAAGTTAATACATAAGCTGAACAAGAAAGAAGGAACTTCACCATTAGATAAAGTTGCAGTTGCAAATACTTTAAGTGAGAGAATTGCTGAGAATCAAACAAATTTGGACTCGAATGATGAATATATTAAATACTTAGTTGAAGCTATAAAACATGCCTGTAGAGTGAAGTGATAATAAAAGACGATCATATTAGGGAAGCGGAAAACCTGCTAATTAACGGAATTAGATTTGATGGTGAAGAACGAATTCCTTTCATTAAAAATCTAAATTCTTGTGATTTATTAGCAGTACCAGGTAGTGGCAAAACGACTGCACTTCTTGCTAAGCTTTATTGTATTTCAAAACATTTACCCTTTAATGATGGTTCAGGCGTTTTGGTCTTATCACATACAAATGCTGCAGTTGATGAAATTAAAAATAATCTGAAGAAGATTTGTCCAAATCTATTTGGGTATCCCAATTTTATTGGCACGATTCAAAGTTTTGTAAATAAGTTTCTGGCAAACCATGCATGTTTAATAAAATATGGCTCATATATAGCAATCAATGATAATGATGTTTTTGAGAGAGAAGCTGATAAATTCTTCAATTCTCTGCCTTGGAAAAAGACGGAACCAAAAGGTTTAAAAAATAAACTGTTGGGGAAACTAAATATTGGTAAAGGAGATATTGGCTTTGATGAAAAGGTTGAGAATATTAAGAAGTTTCTAAAATATTTTGAATTAAATATCATTGATAGAAAAGTAATATACAATGAATCGTCTTTTTATACATACTGTGGGAGTAGCCAAGCATATTATTTAGAACTTGAAGGCTGGAGAGAAAGTTTATTTAAAAAAGGTATTTTAAATTACAAGGATTCTTTTTCCTTGGGAGAGTGGTTTTTAGAAAATTATCCAGAAATAAAAGCATTCTTAAAGAAGAGATTTAAATTTATATTTATTGATGAAATGCAGGATCTGGAGAAGTTTCAAATTGACATTATTGATAAAATATTTTATGAAGAATGTTCTCCTTCTATAATGCAAAGAATAGGTGATATAAACCAATCTATTTATAGCTCAGGAAAAAGAGTAAAGGTTAAAGCAGACTGGGTTCCCCGAAATCAATTATATTTAAAAGGATCAAATCGTTTAACATCTGAAATTGCCAATATTGTTAACTTTTTCACACTAGACAGACAAGTTGATGAAGAAGGACATCCAAGATTTGTTGTTTATGGTCTCCGACAATTGAAAAGTGAAATAAAACCTCATATTTTATTATTTGATTATGATTCGATGGACAGCTTGCAGGAAAAATTCAAAGAACTGATAATGAGGTTTTCACTTCCTGAAACAAGTGAAGCAAAGAAATATGGTTTTAAGATTATTGGATGGAATGCAAAATGGGATGATGATGATCACGGAGGGAAGTTAAGACTAGAAGATATTTTTGATTCTTATAAGAAAGAGTTAAAAGCAAACAAAGAGTCTTATGATTCTCTAAGTAAATATTTGCAATTATTTGATTATGAAAAAACGACACTTGAGGCAGCAAGGAAAGCTGTGTTAAATGCATTGATTCATGTATTGAGAATAGAAGGTAAAACATATTTGGTAAGAATTAGGGGAAACGAAGTCTCAAGATATTTTTCAAAAGATGAGCTCATTAAATTTATTAAGAGTCCTGAAAATAATTGCGATTATGAATTATTTAAGAAATTAATATATGTCTGTGCTAATAGATTAACAATAAAAAGAGAATACGATATCGTCTATAATTTTTTGAAAAAGTTTATTACAAGTAAATTTAAAACATGGTTTAATCTGACAATTAATCAAGAAACACAATCTTTTATCGGAAATGAATTCGAAGAAATTGTAATAACAAGCAATGCCAGTGCAACAGAGGCTGATTCAGATAATGAAATAAAGATTGATATAGGGACAGTTCATTCAGCAAAAGGGCAAACTCATTGTGCAACAATGTATGTTGAAACTTCTTACTTTGATTATGAGACGAATAAATTAAAAGTTGTTTCAAAAAAAGCAACTTCAACAAGTCCTGAAGAATATCTTCCATATCCATTGCTCGGACAAGAGCATTCATATCGTCCACAAAAAGACAGTAGAGCAAAAGAAGCCCTAAAAATGATGTACGTTGGATTTTCCAGGCCAACTCATCTACTTTGTTTTGCTTGCCTTAAAGAAAATATAACAGACATAGATTGCTATGGAGATGCGGGCTGGGAAGTGATTGATTTAACCAAAAGATAGAATGAAATTCACCGAAGAAAAATTAGAATCTGCTTTTATTGAATTGTTGGGAAATGAAAATTTTCTGCATCAGTTGGGCATTACTATTGTAATATCAGCCGAAGTAGATTTGATTAAAAAAAATTAAAGTGTTATGAACAGCGAAATACTTATATACCAAAACTCCGATGGTAACATAAAAATAGATGTTCGCCTGGAGGAAGAAACCGTTTGGCTTACCCAGGCTCAACTGTGTGATCTGTTTCAAAAATCGAAAGCCACTATTAGCGAACATATTAAAAATGTGTTTGAAGAGGGCGAATTAGACGAAAAAGTGGTTGTTCGGAAATTCCGAACAACCACTCAACACGGGGCCATGGCAGGCAAAACACAAGAAGTAGAGGTAAATGGATACAATCTTGATGTAATAATATCTGTTGGTTATCGTGTAAAATCGCCACAAGGTACCCAATTCCGTATTTGGGCAACCCAAAGACTCAAAGAATATATTATTAAAGGTTTTGCTCTTAATGACGACCGATTTAAGTCGGGCAATTCGATGAACTATTTCAACGAATTGCAAGAACGTATTCGTGAAATACGAATTTCGGAAAGATTTTTCTATCAAAAAATAAAGGACATCTATACTACCAGCATTGATTACGATTCCAGGGACGAAAAAACCATTGAGTTTTTTAAAGTAGTACAAAATAAATTGCTTTGGGCTATTAGCGAGCAAACAGCAGCCGAATTGGTATACCGCAGAGTAGATGCTAGTTTGCCATTGTTGGGTATGCAATCATTAGATAAAAAAAATACCTTGTCTGTTAAAAAAACTGATGTTATTATAGCAAAAAATTATCTAAAAGAAGAAGAAATAAAACTGCTTGGTTTATTGGTAGAGCAATATTTGGCATTTGCCGAAACAATGGCACAGCAACGCACCCCAATGTATATGACAGATTGGATACAACGGTTAGATGTTATTCTGCAATTGAACAGGAGGGAGTTACTTACTCATGCAGGCAAAATTAGTCACGAAAAAGCATTAAAGAAATCCGGTGAAGAGTTCGAAAAATATAAAATCGCTCAAAAAATTAATGAAAAAGAGCAAAGTTTAAAAGAAATTGAGGAAGATATTAAGAAACTTGGAAAGTTTAAAAAATGAAATTCACTGAAGAAAAATTAGAAATGGCCTTTATTGAATTGTTGGGGAACGAAAAATTTCAACATCAACTAGGCATTACTATTGCACGTTCAGTCGATGAAGTATTGATAGAAGAAGATTTGCTAACATATTTATTAAGCAAATATGAAAGTAACCATATCACGAGAAACGAAGCAAAATCAATCATTCTTCAACTGAAAACCTTACCTTCCTCTGACCTTTATGAATCTAATAAAACAATTCTCCGATGGTTGTCCGATGGCTTTATTCTTAAACGCGAAGACCGAATCCAAAAAGACATTCATATTGAGTTAATCGACTATAACGGTCTTGAGAGACAGCTTGCCAGTCCCGATTTAGATTTCATTTCAGCAGAACAGGATGTAAAATATCCACCCGATTACAATATTTATAAGTTTGTCAATCAACTGGAAATAGTTGGTTCAGAAAAACGAATCCCCGATGGCATAGTTTATATCAATGGCTTGCCTTTGGTGGTATTTGAGTTTAAAAGTGCCATTCGCGAAGAAGCTACAATTTTTGATGCGTTTAATCAGTTAACCATCCGATACAGGAGGGATATCCCGGAATTGTTTAAATACAATGTCTTTTGTGTTATCAGCGATGGAATAAACAACAAAGCAGGTTCGTTTTTTGCACCTTATGAGTTTTTTTATGCCTGGCGAAGAATAGCCGGTCTGGCAAAAGATGTAGATGGTATAGACAGCATCTATACCCTGATCCAGGGTATGTTTAACCGCAACAGGCTTAGAGATATAATCCGGAACTTTATTTACTTCCCCGACAGCTCAAAGAAAAACGAAAAAATTGTTTGCCGCTATCCGCAGTATTATGCAGCCAAACGTCTGTTCGATAATATTAAGCTTGCTCAAAAACCTGGGGGGGACGGTAAGGGCGGAACTTATTTCGGTGCAACAGGTTGTGGTAAAAGCTTCACCATGCTTTACCTCACTCGCCTCTTGATGAAAAGTGAACATTTCGAAAGTCCTACTATTGTTTTAATTACTGACCGTATTGATCTGGATGACCAGTTATCAGAGCAGTTTACCAATGCCAAACGATTTATCGGTGACAATACCGTTATAAGTGTAGAAAGCCGGGCAGAATTAAGGAACCTTATCCGGGGCAGGCAGAGTGGAGGAGTATTTTTAACTACCATTCATAAGTTTACAGAAGACACTGAATTGCTCAGCGACAGAAACAATGTTATTTGCATTTCTGATGAAGCCCATCGTACTCAGGTAAACCTCGATCAGAAAATAAAAATTAGCGAAAAGGGAGTTACAAAAACTTATGGCTTTGCAAAATACTTACATGATTCCTTACCCAATGCCACTTTCGTAGGATTTACCGGAACCCCTATTGATGCTACACTCGATGTTTTCGGAAAAGTCATCGATGCGTACACAATGACAGAATCTGTCAGGGATGAAATCACAGTTAGAATAGTATATGAAGGTCGTGCTGCTAAAATTGTCTTAAACAATAGTGAACTTGAAAAGATTGAAAAATACTACGAGCAGGTAGCTATTGAAGGAGCCAATGAGTACCAGATAGAACAAAGCAAAGAAGAAACCGCCAAAATGAATGCTATACTTGGCGATCCGGACCGGTTACAATCACTGGCAGAAGATTTTGTAACCCATTATGAAAACAGAGTATCCGAAGGTGCTACTATAAAAGGCAAAGCAATGTTTGTATGCAGCAGCCGGGATATTGCTTATGCTTTCTATAAAAATGTTATTGCCCTTCGACCTGAATGGGCTGTGATCCGAATCGCTGAGGAAGGAACCGTTTTATCTGAAAAAGACCAAAGGGAAATCAAACCGATGGAACGGATTAAATTGATTATGACCCGCAGTCAGGATGATCCGGAGGAGATGTACAAACTTATAGGAACAAAAGAACAACGTAAAGAATTGGATCGCCAGTTCAAGAACGAAAAATCAAATTTCAAAATTGCAATTATAGTGGATATGTGGCTTACTGGGTTCGATGTGCCGTTTTTGGATACTATGTACATCGATAAACCAGTTCAGCAGCACAATTTAATTCAGACCATATCAAGAGTTAATCGAAAGTATGCTGGTAAAAACAAAGGTCTAGTGGTTGACTATATCGGCATTAAGAAGCAAATGAACCTGGCTTTGGCCAAATACAACAAGGGTGATGAAGACAATTTCGAAGACATTGCCGAATCGCTTATAATAGTCAGGAATTACCTTGATTTATTGGCAAAACTGTTCCACAACTTTGATAGTACTAAATATTTCAAAGGCACAACATTACAACAGTTAAACAATCTAAATCAGGCTGCTGAATATGTTCAGCTCACAAAAGATATTGAAACACGTTTCATGGGATTTGTGAAACGATTGAAAGCAGCTTATGATATTTGCGCTGGTAGCGAGCATTTAACTCAAGCGGAAAGAGATTATACACATTTTTATATGGCTGTGCGCTCAATTGTTTTCAAACTCACTAAAGGAAACGCTCCTGATACTGCCCAGATGAATGCCAGAGTGCGTGAAATGATAAAAGATGCTTTGGCAAGTGATGGCGTAGAGGAGATCTTCAAATTGGGCGATGATCAGGAATCCGAACAGGATATTTTTGATAAAGACTATCTGGCTAAAATTGACAAAATAAAACTTCCTAATACCAAAATCAAATTGCTTCAACAGTTACTAGCAAAAGTCATAAGTGAAATTAAAAAAGTCAATAGAGTAAAAGGAATAGATTTCACAAAAAAAATGCAGACTCTTGTTGAACGCTATAATCAACGTGACGAGAATGACATTTTAAGAAGTGAGGTATATGAAGAAATGGCAGAGCAATTGACTAATATGATCTGGGATGTCCACAGAGAATTTTCGGCCGGAGATGTACTTGGAATTGACTTTGAGGAGAAAGCTTTTTATGACATTTTAAAAGATCTGTGTATTAAGTACGATTTCACATATCCTGAAGATAAATTGATAAATCTTGCCAAAGCAGTTAAGGAGTTGGTTGACGGTCAAGCCAAATTCCCAGACTGGAACAAACGAGATGATATTAAATCTGCTTTAAAAGTTGGTTTGATTCTACTATTAGACGATTTTGGTTACCCACCAGTTGAAAGAGACGAAGTGTATGTTGAAATTTTTGAACAAGCAGAGAATTTTAAAAGGTACAACATAAATTAATCATTCCATAAAAACCTATAATATGCCAGAATCAAGTTTTCATTTAAACTCAACTTACAATAAATGTTCTATCGATCCAACAGAAATAAACAGCGTTGGTGGCCCAGAAAATCCTAAGATTCAGGTATGGTTAAATCTTGAATTAAATCCCGGCGAAGGGAAACAATATCAGCCATTTATTCTTCTTTCAATTGACGCGAAATTAAGAGCATTTGACAGTTCCTTTGAAATTGCTTCAGGTTTATCATTTCAACATTCAAAAATAACTGGTAAATATTCAACCCGTGTTATGCTTGAATTTGTTCTCTCAGCTTATAAAATATTAAAAATTGAGGAAAAAAGGATTGACAATTTTAAAGCCACGATTGATGTAAATTTCAGAGCGATAAATACCCAGTCATTTACAGTACCTGTCGGAAATACAAAAAAAGATATAACATTTATGACAGATATCACTCAGACTTTCTGTAATATAAATTTTGAAATTCCACAATCACTATGGATTACAAAACACTTAGCTGGATTAGGTTGGCAAGCATCAAGTATTATCGAATTGCCATCATCAAATGATTTAATACCAGAAGCATACAGTAATTCAATAAATGAATTGACACAAGCTAATGTTTATTTTAATAAGGGTGACTATGATAAAGTCGTTGCACATTGCAGAAGTGCAATTGATCCAATAAGGAAAAAGTTACCAGAATTAAAATCTATAATGACTAGTAAAAGCTCTTATGATTGGATTGATAATGTGAACGAAAGCACCTTTACCTGGATTGATAAATTAATTAAGGAAACTTCAAATTTCGCTTCAAAAACACATCACCCACCAAGCACTGGTCATTTCTCAAGACATGATGCACAGGTAGTACAAATGATAACAACAGCAATTGTTGCTTATGCAGGAAAATGCATTTCAGATAATTCTACCAATAGATAAACCATCCCTTCGCTGTCAGGCACATTACGCAAAAGGTACATTCATTTAAAAATGTCAAACAATTGTGGTTTGCGTAAAGAGCCTTCCAGCCCGTCCCTGCCACTCGACGAGACTGGCGGCTAAAGTAGAAAATGTTACCATATCAAGACAAAAATAAAATTTGCCCTACAGCTAACTCACTGGCAAATGTAATAAGCTCTTCAAACATTCAATTACCCATACAATCAACAACTTAGCTTATTACACTTGCCAGCTAGCATCGACCCGTAGACTTTGGATTTTCTAGGAAATTATTAATGATTAATCGTTTATCTAACCAAAAGGATTTTTACCATTTAGACAACTTCACTATCGGGACAAATCAGTGCAACTTACCTGGACTTTAACAAAACTACCCTGACAAGAAAATTTCTGCAACCAAGACAGTTTTAAAATAAGCCCAACAGCTAACAAGCGGGTATAAGCAATAAGCTTGTCGCAGTTTTTGCAAAACTCTGCTATCAAGACAGTTAAACTGTTAAGCAATGTACCCGGATTCGCACAGGTGCACGGAATTAAATTCCTGAACCTTGACTGTTTTCTGGCTCCAAGACAATTTGCACCGCGATGCTGCACCAGTGCCCTTTTCTCAATTTATCTACCGGGATAAATAATCGTTCACTTATTAAATTTGTACCGCGATCGCACCTGCACCAAATAAAATTTGTACCATGACTCCAAAAACTGCGCCATGGTGCCTTACCCACCGGGATAACATTGTAGCTAAAGTACCGGGACAGGTGCCCGGATGGGATGCGCACCAACGCTTACATGCTCATACCCGCTGGCCGTTATATGTAAGGTTGGCCCCTAATACCATGATATCCGACGCGCAAGCAAGAGTTTGGCAGCTTGCCACCGCGTCGGCCTTCGCTGCTGCCAAACACATGCTTTTTTGCCTGCCCGGACTTCACCGGCAAGACAACTAGTCGTGGCACAGAGACAACAAGACCAATGAGATCTATACCCGCGTAACCACCAAGGGTTTCGATCAGATAAAAAGTCCGCTTGACACATTAGACCTTTGACTATAACATTTAAATATTGGAATTTTCCTATATTTACTACATGAACGAAAACAACTAAAATGACGCCACGCACAAGTCAGAAATAAACTCCACTATGGCGTTTACACAATCGTTGTAGCGCATTAAAATATAATTGCTATTCTCTTAATCAAGTTGTAAATTTACTGGGCAAGCAGCAGAATCATGATTCTTATTAATCTATAAATACAACTAAAATTAATTATCAATTAAAAACGGAGGTCAAAATGAAAAAACTAAAATTCCATTTTCCAGTTGCTCTTATTGTTTTGTTATTAATTACTGCTATCAGTTGTTCTCAACAAAACAAAAAAGCTGATGTTGAAGCCGATAAGGCTGCCATCAAAGAGGTTATGAACCAATATGCAATTGCCGTAAACAGCGGAAATTTTGATTTGTGGATTTCCCTGTGGGTTAATAACGGAGTTCAATTGCCCCCTGGTGCCCCATCAAGAACAGGTATTGCACAAATTACTGAGGGAATGAAGCCCGCATTCGATCAGATGATATTGGATATTAAAATTACCAGTATGGAAGAAACCAGGGTTTTTGGAGATATGGGGCTTACCAGAGTTAGTTATACTTTAGCTGCGACTCCAAAAGCGGGAGGAGATAAAATTATCCTTGAGCCAGATGGGAAAGCTTTGACACTCTATGAAAGACTGCCTGATGGTATCTGGAAAATAGCGTACGACTGCTTCAATTCTAATACTCCACCAAATGTTGAGTAAGGAATATAGACACTGTTATAGAACCTAAATATCCCAGAGTTATTTTTAAAGAATTAAGAGAGTTAAATAATAACGCGCTACAACATTGTATAAACGTAATACGGGCTGAAATATTAAAATTGAACATTTTTGCTCCTAATAAACTTTGGTGCAGTCGGACAGCAAATTGCTTCGAAACCTGCACTACGCTTATACTTAACCGTTAGCAACGATTTAAAAACAAGAAATATATGAACAAGCATACATAAAAGAAAGAATTAATAACCATCTAAAGTGGTATGGTGCAAAAATCGGACAACGTGACCACATATTGCCGGTAAAATCACAATTATCATATATAATTTTTCAACTGCCACCTTATTCCAGCCATGAATAATTAATTTGTAATGGCCAGATGTGATCAGGGCGACTGACTTTTCCAAAGGAGCCTAACTATACCTGCCGACGAGATTAATGACTTGACGACAATATTTTTATACATCTGGACAGTTTTAAAATTCACCCTACATATAACACGGATGGTATGGGTAATTGCCTTCAGCAGCCCGGATAACTTCTCAGTCGGCTCAAAAAGTAAATGCGAGAAACCACCTCAAACTTATTAAACTTTGTGTACCATGACAAATCCTGCTGCCGTGACAAAGTCAATAGGGCTGCTGGCCGACGCGCTGTTGTCATGGTTTTTGCATCGCCACTTAGACAGTTTTATCGTGACGGAACAAATCCTGCCCATCTATCGGGACTCAGCCGTTTGGACAATTTCATCATGACACGAAAACTCTCGTCCATCTACCGGGACTTTGCAAAAACGCATGCCAACCCTGACACAGACGGCAACTCCCCATACGTGCGACAAGAAGTCGCTTACTATAACTGTTTGACATATAATTATTTACAAATTAATTCGTTAGATGATCAAACCTTGTGTTCCATCACAAGTAGCCTAAGGA